>SDBU01000924.1_pt1 | contig 42899 bp, 31 predicted proteins | sample 2277071 | NCBI WGS metagenome assembly SDBU01 (sample SAMN10397929, study PRJNA504765) | marine sediment metagenome | isolation source: marine sediment core GS08_GC12, 126 cmbsf | place: Arctic Ocean: Gakkel Ridge, Loki's castle | collected 2008
CCGCTTTCGTTCCCAGTTGTTCTTCTTTTTATCAGTGACTGATTGTAATCTGTAAGCTTGTTTTCTCAAACACTCTCTCTTTCTAATGAGATGCTCCACCTTGAGCAAGAGCTCGGTATATTCCTGTTCCTTCTGAACTGAGATGACCACTGGGACTCTAAGTCCACGGTCCACACCTGCCTTAGTAGAGTACTCCCTTTCTCCAAGAACCTTAGAACTGACCTCACCATTTGGTGACAAGAAAGGTATCTGTAGGATAGCTCTTCCATCTCTTAGAAGAAGTCGAGGGGGAGCACTCCGCCTTGCTTGTTTCAGCTCCTTGATACTTTTCTCAAGTGAAGTGATTTCTTCCTCATCATGCTCTCGCTTCCCACGAAGCCTTGATAATGATTTGCATTCAAGGTTCTCCAATAGTGCTAGAGGAGTAGGATCAACATTCTGAAAGCAATTATGTTTGAGGTGCAATGTTTCTAATACAGTGCAATGGAACAGCGGTGACAGATCTATTGAAGTAATCTCATTGCTGTAAAGAACCAATTTTTGTAGTTTCATAGCATTTTGAAGAGGTTTCAAATCGATGGAAGTAAGATTATTGGATGCAAGCTCCAATGTTTCCAACTGAGGGCAATTACTAAGGGGACTAAGATCAATTGCACGTAGTTGATTTTCAGGAAGATACAACGCTTCAAGTTTAGTACACGATGCTAGTGGGGAGAGGTCAATAGACTCCAACTGATTCGTTCTAAGCCAGAGCTCCCTTAGTTCGGTACACGAACTCAATGGTGATAGGTCGATACTCGTCAGAGCATTTTCACCAAGACCAAGCTTGTATAGATTCTTGCAGGAACTGAGTGGACTCAGATCGATTTCTGTTAGACCATTTCTGTGGATAACCAATTCATTCAGACTCTCACAGGAACTAAGGGGTGCTAAATCAATCTCATAGAGATTATTGGTGCTGAGTGAAAGGTATGATAGGTCGGTACAAGAACTCAGAGGTGTGAGGTCGATGGTTTCAAACGCATTTTGGTGAAGCTCAAGTTCCACCAGATCTTTACAATCCTCTAATGGAGAGAGGTCAATCCATTTTATGCCTCTATCTCTGAGGATGATATGCTTGGTGCCAGATATCGTAATTTTCTCAGGTCTTCTTTTATCTTCCAATTTTAGTTTCAGTGTAACTGTCAATTGTGATACTCCGCTCCTTCACCTCAAACATCCTTTCACAGAAACACATTCTCTTAAATCTTAGTGAACTTTGAATTATCATGGGATTGCAGCCGTTTCCCATCCTCAGGAGTCGTACTAACTAACTTTTCAAATAAGGATTTCATCACCAAATTTATTCCCCTTATTGTTTGAATAATTACACAAACTGATAAGCAACACCCGCGTAAGTAAATTTGGCGGTCGATGAAGCTATAATTACTGTCGGAGAATGAAATATTCGATGACGAAACGGTGAGCAGCTGAAACTTGCCACTCTTTCCTTCTTCTAAGCGAATCCTCTCTTTCCTTCTTCTCCTCTCTGAATTTTTCTGACATATGCATAGGCTGAATCTGCAGCGATAGCACCATGACCTACTGCAACTGCAATCTGTTTCATGGACTCGACAACATCACCCGCGGCATAGACCCCAGGAATATTGGTTGCCTGTTTTGCATCAACTAGGACTTCGCCGCGTTCATTTGTTTCTACACCAATACTCTTTGCTAGAGAACTCTCCGCCTTTGAGCCTAGTGCAATGAATGCACCCTCTATCTCAAGAGTTGTTTGTTCACCTGTCTTAACATTTTCAAGAACAAGTGCATTCACGAGATTATCTCCATTGATTTCCTTCACAACTGAATCCCAGAGGATTTCCACATCTGATTTGAAAACATAGTCCTGCAATATTTTCTCAGCTCTGAGTTCATCTCTACGGTGAATCAGGTACACCTTCTTTGTAAGCTCAGCTAAATAGAGTGCTTCAGTTACTGCCGTATTTCCACCACCAACAACAGCTACAGTTTTGTCTCTGAATAATGGGCCGTCGCATGTGGCACAAAATGAAACTCCGCGACCAGTAAGCATCTCCTCCCCTGGTACATTCAGATGTCTGTGCCCTCCACCTGTTGCTATTATGATTGCTTTAGCTCTATAGACACCTCTGCGAGTATCAAGCAGAAAGTCGCCATCTTCACCTTCACGTTCGATACTACGTACATCAGTGATTTCCTTGATAATTGCACCAACCTTTTTCACTTGCTCTTTCATTTTGGTTGCAAGGTCAATTCCGACAATGAATGTGTAACCTGGATAGTTCTCTATACCCGGACTCGTGGCTTGCGCCCCACCCAAGACTTTACCCTCAATTAGAAGTGTCTTGAGTCCATACCTTGCAGCATAGATTGCTGCTGTCATCCCAGCTGGTCCGCCACCAATGACTACTAGTTCCCAGTCTAATTCTTCGGTCAATACAATTTCTCCACAGATTTGGTCCCTATCGCACGGTAAGAAACCATCAATAGTGCTTAATCATTCTTTCCTGTGTGGCACTCAATTCCAAGCTTTGCCAGTTTATCACAATCTAGTTCAGTACTTGGTTCAATCTCGACTCGATTAGTTGGTTTTAGAAGGTCTGCCATTCGACTGAAAGTTACTTCTCTTATTGGCAATCTTTCTTTATAGTAAAGGAATGCTGCTTTGCGAAAACGTTCTGGGTCGTAGCTAAAGATATGCCCTGGACTTACAACAAGCACGTGATCGATCTCTAGCAGGTTTTCCCATGGCCATGCTGAATCGTTGAATGATTCTATGATGATGTTCTCTGCTGATTTTTCACTCTCTGCAAATGCTGCTGAAACATAATCCTCAAAATGCTGATGTTCAAATTCCTGAAATGTTTCAAAATTGTTTGCAGAAAATATGCTTGAGTTATGAGAAAGCTTTCCTATTTCCTCAAGCCCTATGATCACTCTCTCTTCTTCCACAAGTGAATCGGCAGTGAGCATTGTAGTATCAAACTCATCATTTACTGGTCGACTGAATCTCTGCATTACTAGAATTGAGTTAGATCCTGCTAACCCGAAACTCGAATGCAAGTTCTGGAGCGGTCTCTCAATCCTCGCTGGGACGAAAAGACTGTGAATTGGATTTATCAGATACAAGTCATTCCTGAGGTCCAGTTCTTTCTTAACATGAGATGCATCTTTTGATACAAGTTTCCCAATCTCAAGACACCCTTGAGTATGCTCATAATTGTACCAGTAGTTATGACCACTAACAGGCTTGAAATATTCTACAGTTTGCCCCGAATCTATTAGGTTCTTTCCTAGCCCCACAGCAAGACGGGTCTTACCAGAATCAAAGGAATTTGCGCCTACAATCAATATTCTGGCCATTTTGAATACCCCAATGAAAAAGAGAATGAGTGGAGCCTTGCGGCTCCATTTCATCTATGTTCGTTATTACATCATACCGGGCATGCCGCCCATTCCACCCATGCCTCCTCCGGCACCCGGTGGTGGACCTGCACTAGCTCTTGCAGCAATGACATCGTCAATTCGCAAGATCATTTGAGCAGCCTCTGCTGCGGAACGAATTGCCTGACTCTTGACACGAGCTGGTTCAATTACTCCAGCCTTCATCATGTCAGCAGTCTTGCCCTTGGCTACATCAACACCGAACCAGAGTCCAGTCGCACTTGAGTGGTCCTTGTTCAGGTCTGCAATGATGTCGATGGGATCATGACCACCGTTCTCAGCAAGAGTCTTAGGAACTACGCGTAGTGCTTCAGCGAAAGCCTCGATTGCAAGCTGCTCGCGACCACCCACCTTGTTGGCGAATGCTTCTAGGCGCTTAGCCATCTCAGCTTCTACGGAACCACCACCTGCAACGTATGTACTATCCTCGACAACGTTCCTGACAACACTAAGCGCATCATGTAGTGCTCTGTCTGCTTCATCAACAACGTGTTCAGTACCACCACGAATAACGATGGATACTGCTTTAGGATCCTTGCAATCCCTGACATAGACAAGTTTGTCGTCGCCAATTCTGACTTCTTCGACAATACCTGCTGTTCCAAGATAGCTTGCATCTAGCTCATTTAGGCTTGTGGCTGACTTTGCACCTGTAGCCTTACCCAATTTCTCGAGTGTGCTCTTCTTGGCTCTGCGGATTGCCATGATGCCTTCCTTGGCCAGATAGTGCTGTGCAACATCATCAATTCCCTTTTGACAGATAACAACATTTGCACCAGAAGCAATAATCTTGTCAGTCATGCTCTTTAGCATACGTTCTTCCTCGTTGAGGAATGCCTGAATCTGTTCAGGACTGTCAATCTTGATCTCTGCATCGAACTCAGTTTTCTCGATTTCAATAGCTGTATTGATGAGAGCAATCTTTGCACCTTGAACCTTCCTTGGCATGGATGCGTGAACAATCTCTTTGTCAATGACCATTCCAGTAACTAGTTCGGTTTCAGTAAGGCTCTTACCTTGCTTCTTGATAATCTCAATCATATCAATGTCAGCTCTAGTCTTACCATCAGTCTTCTGAGCAATCTGAAGTACTGATTTGACTGCAATCTTTGCAAAGTGTTCCTTTGCACCAACGACTGATTTGCTGTTCATTGATGTTTCAGCAATATCAGTGAGAATTTTCTTATCCATTCCCTCCATTGATACCGCAATTGAATTGAGTATCTTGGTTGCCTCCTCTGCAGCTTTCTGATAGCCGCCAACGAGAATTGTGGGGTGGATTTTCATCTCGAGCAATTCCTGTGCTCTCTTGAGAAGTTCCCCAGCAATAACAACGGATGTTGTTGTGCCGTCACCTGTTTCTTGGTCCTGGCTCTTTGCAACTTCTACAAGCATCTTTGCAGCTGGGTGCTGAACGTCAATCTCTTTTAAAATTGAAGCGCCGTCGTTTGTGATTGTCACATCTCCGAGACTATCCACGAGCATTTTATCCATGCCGCGTGGGCCCAGAGTTGATTTAACGGCGTCAGCGATGACGATACCTGCCATAATGTTGTTCTGCTGTGCGGTTTTGCCGCGTGTTCTTGAAGTACCCTCCTTTAGGATGAGGATGGGTTGACCTGACAACTGTGCCATTTTTAATCCCCTAATGGTTTATTTTTCGCACGCCACCTTGTTATCTAATTCAAAGTAGGATGCTATTCATTTGATAAAACTGTACAAGCACTTCGGCATGTACTGTTAATAAAACTGTGCTAGCTCTTCGCTTTTAAAACTTACCAACTGTCTCTTCTGAGGTATAACTGGTACGAGGAGTTCACTTTCGATCAGACCCGGAAGAATATTCTCTTCTTGCAGGCAAGCGGACCCGCGTGTAGAACCTCCATTCCGACCTTCTCATCCAAGATTTCACCAAGCATACCACAGAGATAACCGTTGGTGAGATAGCAGATTGGACCACACTGTTCCATATTCTTGGACTTCACTGCATCTCTGATCGGACAATCACGAACAATCACATTGAATGATGGTTGACCCAGCGAGTCAATAAAGAAATGCGACTCGCCCTCTTTCGCATGTAACTCAATACTCCACACACCCTCATATGCTTCATTTAGGGTCCGTATTGCACTCTGTATAGTATCAGTCTTCTGAAAATCTAGAGCGATACGTTTACCCTCATCCACTCCAGTCCCTTGGAAGCTGGGCCTAGTAAGTCTTCGATGCCTTTGTTGATTGTAGTCAATAACGAGAGATATGTATCTACTCTGTTAGATTCATTGTCCTTTGAGGGTTGCATGGCTTTGCTTTTTCGAGTAAAATGAAGATATAACACCATCGGATATGGTTGTACTTCAATACAATATCCAAAGTGGTTATCCTCCTCTGGTACGAACATTTCACTTTCGATTTCTTTATCTATCATACTATTGAATTTAGGAGCGAGGGATTAACATCAATGACTGACCAGAATATTCCAGATTCTGAAAACGACAAGGAGGATGTCGGATTTAGATTAGCTATAAAGCTAGGAGGAGTTATGAAAAGCAAGGAAGATCCAGATGAGGATATTGAACTCTTTGGCACAAGTCCAAGGGAAATTGGATTAATCATGTTACTGTTGACAGTATTTTTCCCGGTTGGAGGAATTAACTATGGATACAACTGGCAACTAATCCCCCCAATTCTGTATAGCTCATTATGGATTGTAAGTGGATTTGATAGCTTCTGGTTCATTTTCCGTCCTGAGCAATTATTGGCAACAATTTGGATAACTGTCCCACTATGTACATTCAATTTTCTCTATATACGGCAGATAAATCGATTCTTCTATGGCAAGACCTCACGAGATATTGCATTAATGTATGGACTATTGAGCATGATTGTTCCAACTACAATTACTCTTGCTTTGTGGATTTACTATGGCTTCGCTTTCGTTATTACACCCATTCCAATCCAGTTCTTTGCTGGTGTCATTCTTCTTTACAAGTTCAGAGGTCCAGAAGTAATCTCCCCTTGGGAAGGATATTTCCTAGATTGGTCTTGGTGGACCCGATTGCGGCATTCTATTGATGATCCATCTGCGGAAGTTATCAATCTCACAAAACTCTTGAAGGACCATGATGCGGACTGGCTAGAAACTGATTAATATTGAATGTGTTTCGACGGAGCGAAGAACATAAGAGGGTGTGAAATGAACAATAGTTATTCTGGGAGTGATTAGTGACGATGGAAATTACCTTCAATATCGGAGGTGCGGCTGGTCAAGGCATTGACACGATTGGTGACTTACTCAACCAAGTCTTTGTACAGGCTGGATTCTACACCTTTACGATTAAGGATTTTGAGTCTCGAATCAGAGGAGGATACAACTTCATTCAGATTCGAGTCAGTGACAAACCAATCCATGCATCTGTTGACCATGTTGATGTGATCATAGCTCTATCAAAGGATGCAATAATAGGACAGCGTGATAGACTTACACAGGGTGGGGTTATCATCTTTGATGAAGGAATCGAATTTGATGACTTAGAGGCATGTCATTTTTCTGCACCACTTGAGAAGACTGCACGAGAAGTAGGTGGCAACATTCGAATGATGAATGCTGCGGCACTCGGTGCTGTACTCGCGGTAATCAGTTTTCCTTTTTCACTTGCTGAGCAGGCATTGACCGGAATCTTCGGAAGGAAAGGTGAGAAGATAGTTGCAGGAAATGTTAACGTCGCTAAGGCGCTCTATGATTTGACAAAGAGCGATTTCAAAGGAACCTGTAGTTACAATCTTGAAACTCTAGAGCAGGGTCCATGTAAGGCCAAGCTATTACTTACTGGCAACAAAGCACTAGCACTGGGGGCAATTGCGGCTAATCTGAAGTGGATTTCATCCTACCCGATGAGTCCCTCCACTTCTTTGTTTGAGAATATAGTAGCCTATTCACATCAGTTGAAGATTGGTGCTCTACAGACTGAGGACGAGATTGCTTCGATTACTATGGCAATTGGAGCATCATATGCTGGGGCTCGTTCTATGGTCACTACATCTGGAGGCGGCTTTGCGCTAATGGTTGAAGCCCTTGGTTTTGCAGCCATGGTAGAGGCTCCAATCGTAATTTACAATGCTCAGAGACCTGGTCCGAGTACTGGCTTACCCACAAGGACTGAGCAATCTGACCTTCTTTTCATGGGTTTCGCAAGTCAGGGAGAATTTCCTAGAATCATGCTCGCTCCTAAAGATCCGATTGAAGGTTTCGATGTTGCTACTCGCGCATTCAACTTGGCTGATAAATTCCAGATTCCTGTTATGATTCTTGGAGATCAGTATTTTGCAGATTCGGTGATGAACATTCCCAGAATTGATGTGTCTGGAGTTAAGAGAAACCAAGGAAAGCTTGCAAAGAAGGGTCCTGATTCTGATTACAAGAGGTATCTTCTTACGGAAGATGGGATATCACCACGGGCATTTCCAGGTGACAAGGGTAAGACAATTGTTTCTTCAAGTAATGTCCACCGAGAGGATGGGCACATCACTGAAGATCCAGAGATACGAAAACTAATGGTTCAGAAATTTATGAACAAGATTCCTGCAATCATGACTGAGTTGAATCCCCCACAAATTTACGGTGATGAGAATGCTGAAACGACTCTACTTACATGGGGTTCAACGTGGGGAGCGCCGAATGAAGCTGTTGAAATTCTAGCGGCTAGAGGTGTATCAATCAATCAGCTACACTTCTGTGACGTATTTCCACTACGAACTGCCAAGCTTCGAGAAGTATTCGCCCAATCGAAACAAGTTATTGCTGTTGAACAGAACATCACTTCTCAATTCGCTTCACTGGTTCGTATGCAGACCGGATTAGGAGTTACTCAACATATCAACAAATACGATGGGCGACCAATGACCCCCGGATGGATAATTAGTGAACTAGAGGAGGGTGGTATCGTATGATCACACCAGAAATGCTTGAAGAACCACAGAAAATCACATGGTGCACTGGATGTGGAAACTTTGGAATCCTTGCAGCTTTGAAGAAGGCAGTAATCGAGTTGGATAAACCTATTCACGAGCTTGTACTCACTTCAGGTATTGGATGTTCGAGCAAAATTCCACATTACATCGGAGGTGTGAATAGTATCCATACTCTGCATGGACGACCAGTTCCAGTTGCAACAGGAATTCATCTTGCAAATACTGACTTAGAAGTATTCGTACACACTGGAGATGGTGACTGTCTAGCAGAAGGACTTGGACACTTTGTTCATGCAGCACGTAGGAATGTCAACATAGCTGTGTTCATTCATAACAATGGAGTTAACGGACTGACAAAGGGACAATTTTCACCAGCAGCACCTCGCGGTTATATTTCAAAGACTTCTCCACCGCCACCTGGCGCTCCAATGGATCCTGTAAGTACAACAGCCCAGGCTATCACAGCAGGCGCAACTTTTGTTGCACGTGGTTTCTCCGGTGATCAGAAGGGTCTCGTCAAACTCATGGTACAGGCAATCCGCCACAAGGGATTCGCTGTAATCGATATTCTTCAGCCATGTGTGACTTGGAACCGTCAATTGACATGGAAATTCTACAATGAGCATACCTACTCTCTACAAGAGAATGAACATGATGTTACTGATAAGTTACAGGCTCTTGAGAAAGCAATGGAGAATGGTGACAGGTATCCAGTAGGCATTTTCTACAATGTTGAACGTCCTGACCTTGCTTCAGGAATTGCTCTACCAGAAAAGGGTGCACTGAAGGACCACAAGACTGACCTGAAAGATGTTCAGAAGATAATCGATGACCTAATGCTCTAGGGATTTCAATAGTAATCTTGTATCAAGAGGATGAAGCGGATGGGAACTACTAGAAGAGAGAAGGACTCAATTGGAGAACTAGATGTCCCTGCTGATGTCTATTGGGGAATCAATACTCAGAGGGCGTTAATGAATTTCAAGATAAGCGGGAAGACATTTCCTAAGGAATTCATAATTGCTCTTGCCCAGGTCAAGAAGGCATGTCTGATTGCAAACATGACTGCAAAAAAGATTGACAAAAACATTGGTGATGCAATCAACCAGGCAGTGGATGAAATCATCAATGAAGAGAAGTTCCTTGATCAGTTTCCGATTGATGTCTTCCAAACAGGTTCTGGAACTCAGACGAATACCAACATGAATGAGGTATTGAGCAACAGAGCTAATGAGATACTTGGACTACCCAAAGGCACAAAATCCCCTGTGCATCCAAATGATCATGTTAATGCCTCTCAATCTTCCAACGATATAATCCCAAGCGCAATGCATGTATCTGCAGCAAAATCATTTCGCGATGATCTTTTGGTTCCTCTGACAAAGCTGAGAGAAGTTCTTGAGATTAAAATCACCGAGTTTGAGGGGATTGTTAAGGTGGGTCGAACACATCTCATGGATGCTGTTCCAATCCCCTTATCAACAGAATTTGAAGTGTACAAACAGCAAATAGAGACCTCTATTTCTAAAGACCTTGGTCCAGTATGGGAAACCCTAATGGTTGTTCCACTTGGTGGTACCGCACTGGGAACAGGACTCAACACACCAAAGGGGTTTGCTGAACTTGCGGTAAAGGAACTCGGTAAAATAGCTGGTTTCAAGTTTACAGTCAATCCTGTTCTGGCTGAGGGTATTTCTTCACACATTGCAATTGTACGGGCAAGTGCTGCACTGAGAAGCATAGCATTGACTTGTATGAAAATGGCTAATGACATTCGATGGATGGGGAGTGGTCCACGTGCAGGGCTTGGAGAATTGATACTTCCTGAGAATGAACCTGGATCTTCTATCATGGCCGGGAAAATAAATCCTACACAGTCTGAAGCTTTGATTCAAGTTTGTTTACAGGTCATAGGGAATGATGCGACAATTGCAGCTGCTGAGGGATTTGGCAGTGTTCTTGATCTCAACATGAGTAAACCCGTGATGATTGTCAATCTCTTGGAATCAATGCAATTGCTTGGTGCAGGAATTGATTCATTCACACATAACTGCCTCAAGGGTCTCAAGGTCAATATAGAACGAATAAAACAACAACTCGACCAAAGCCTCATGATAGTCACTCGACTTGTTCCAGTGATAGGATATGACCGTGCGACTGAGATTTCTAAGAAAGCTCATAAAGAAGGAAAGACCATCAGGGAAATTATTCGTGAAGAAGGAATAGAAATTGAGAATCTTGATGAACTACTAGACCCTTCAAAGATGGTTTAGCTTAACTAGCCGTATCCCACACGTTGATCTTCCAAAGACTCGGGAAGAGGCTTTTGCTGGCGCTTTTGAAGATTTGACAACCAAAGACATGCTATGACAATGAAGGGACATAAGGTACCGAACATGAAGAAGTTACGAGACGCATTCCTACTAAAGGACTCTAGTAAATAGTTGATATCCATTTCGTAAGCGAGTCGCTGGCTGGATAGTGATAAGCGAATGAAATCCCATCCGTTGTTTGATGTAGCATTGATGGCCATCCCTTGTAGCACTCCATCATCTCGCTCCCAAGCCATGAAATAACCCAAAGAACCAAATTCTGCTGAAACATAGGATCTACTGAAGGTCATCTCTCCCCACCACTCCCGCACCAAATTTATGCTGGTGGTCTGATCTAACGTTTCATCGATTTCTTCCCAGTATCCAGTAGGCAGGAAAAAGGGTAGGCTCGAGTTTCGGAGAATCCAATCCTCACCGAACTGCTGTTCGACTGGTACTACACCTGTGAATTTCAACAGATTTTCACAGATTCCAGTAATATTAATGATTGTAGGGGTTTCTACAGCGCGAATCCAAAAGGATGATCCCGCGGAAATTCCATAATCATTGAGGATATCAACAACAAAGGTATCTCCTGCGTTGATTTCTGCTGTCACAGAATATTGAATCTCATCATTTTGCCTGATAAGCCATCCTTCATATTCAACGGATGGAAGCATGGCGTATAAACTAAAGCTAACAGATGCGATGACAATCAAGACTATTGTGATTATTTTCTTAATATTCTCGTTCAGTACGATTCCCCGACTGTAAGTGAGTCCTCGTTTAGACTTATCATCTTTGTTAAGTTCTAGTGTGTGAATCGACGGACAGCTTGATATTCAAGTTTGTCCAACACAAAATGAACGGTTAGGAAATAGAATATAACGAAATTTATCTAGAATAATCCGAGGTGGCTGAAATAACCCAACACAAACATGATCTGCTCATCATTGGGGCTGGTCTCGCTGGACTTAGAGTTGCTATTCAATTGGCAAAGGACTTTGATGTTGCTGTAATATCAAAAGTCCATCCGTTACGGTCTCACTCTGTAGCTGCACAGGGCGGCATCAATGCATCTCTCGGTGAAGGTGACTCCTGGGAGAGTCATGCATTTGATACAGTCAAAGGTTCTGACTACCTTGCAGATCAAGATGTAACTGAGATATTGGCAAAGGAAGCACCAAGAGCCGTCATTGAAAACGAACGTTGGGGAACTGCATTTTCTCGTACTGATGATGGTAAGATTGCTCAGCGACCATTCGGTGGTGCAGCGTTTCCAAGAACTTGTTATGCTGCAGACAGAACCGGGCACAATCTCCTTCATACAACCTTCGAACAAGCACTCAGAAGTGGAGTTACATTCTACAATGAGTGGTTCGTTACATCCTTGGTACGAGATGGAGACCGTATCTGTGGTTTAACAGCATTGGATATTGCAACTGGAGAAGTTCAAAGTTTTGTAAGTAAATCGGTTGTAATTGCAACTGGTGGTTTTGGTCGTGTCTATAGTCACTCAACAAATGCAATAATCAACACAGGTGATGGTTGTGCTTTAGCCCTTCGAGTGGGAGCACCTCTGAAAGATATGGAATTTATTCAATTCCATCCAACAACCCTCCATGGTTCAAGTATCCTCATGAGTGAGGGTGCCAGAGGTGAGGGTGGATATCTTGTCAACTCCGAGGGTGTACGGTTTATGGACAAATACGCTCCTGAGAAGATGGAGCTAGCGCCACGTGACATTGTAGCTCGTGCAATACAAACCGAGATCAATGAAGGTCGCGGAATTGAGGATGAGTACGTGCATCTCGACCTACGGCATCTTGGTAGAGAGAAGATACTGGAACGACTTCCTGGAATCCGAGAGATTTCTATCCATTTCGCAGGTGTAGATCCTATTGATGAACCAATCCCAATCAAACCAGGTCAGCACTACTCCATGGGTGGGGTTCATTGTAACAAAGACGGAGTCACACCAATAGCGGGGCTATTTACCGTTGGTGAAGCCGCGTGCATGAGTGTTCATGGGGCAAATCGCTTGGGTGGAAATTCACTCCTTGAAACTCTCGTCTTTGGTAAAGTTGTTGGACAAAAGATTGGAGAATACATACCCGATGCTCCCGAGCCTAATCCTGATTGTTCCGAGAATGAGGCTTTCAACATTCGGGAAAAATTGCAAGAACTAATGCTCAAAGAGAGCGGTGAATCTCCTTCTGAAATCCGTGAAGTAATGGGTACTACCATGGATAGTCTTGTTGGTGTTTATCGAAAAGAGAAAGACCTCAAAGCAGCACTAAGCATGATTCAAGAACTCAAAGAACGTTTCAAGAATGTCTTAGCAGGTCATAGTGACAAACGGTTCAATTTCTCATTGATTAGAATTCTTGAACTGGAGAATATGCTTGATCTGGCTGAAGTTATTACCATGGGCGCATTAATGCGAAGGGAGAGTCGAGGGGCACACTGGCGACTTGATTATCCTGTGAGGGACGATGAAAACTTCCTGAAACACTCGTTATTCACTAAGATTGACGATTATGTGAAGACTGAATTCATCGATGTCAATCTTGGCATGTTCGAAGTAAAGGAGAGGACATACTAATGAAACTTAGAATTGCTCGAAGTCGAGAGGGTGGAACGATAACTCATTATGACCTTTACAAGATTGACCAGCGAAAGGGAATGACAATTCTTGATGCCCTTTTTCAGATTCAAGATAAAATGGACCCATCTCTCTCCTTCAGATATTCATGTAGAGGTGCAGTTTGTGGAAGTTGTTCTATGCTAATTAACAAAGAGCCTCGTCTTGCTTGTAGAACTCAGGTGAGTGAAGTACAAGGAATGGATATGCGTCTCAAGGATTTCCCTGCGCTCTCTGAAACTCCATCAGGGTGGAATCGTGAAGATGAGATACTCATTGAACCCCTCCGCAATATGCCAATTGAGAAGGACCTTGTTGTGGATATGACGCGGTTTTATCGTGCTCTAGAAACAATGAAACTATGGGTTGATCCAGAGGAAGGTGAAGAGATACGACTACAGAGTCCATCTGATAGCAAGAGGATTGACAGGTATGTCAACTGCATTCTCTGTGCACTCTGTTATGGATCTTGTCCTGTGAATGCAGAACAAATGGAGTACGTAGGACCTGCAGCACTCACGAAGGCGTGGCGGTTTGCACAGGATAGTCGGGTTAAGAATCCTGAAAGATATCTTGAAGCTGCAACTGCACTAAATGGTGCACCACTGTGTGACCTCATCATGAACTGTGTGAAGGCATGTCCAAAAGGTGTAGCGCCTGGGGGCGCGATTAGGAAACTTAAGAACCCTTGAATATTGAAGTGAAACCTTTACATAACTTCAGTACAATACAAATCTGGGGAAAATTCGTGTCTGGTAGCAAGGATGTTGATCCTATCTGGAGTGTGTATTGGAAAGCCACTATTTGGAAGTTCCTTCCAAAAATAGGTAGCTGTGTGGTCGTAGCAATTTTGATTGCTTCCAATCTCATTTTGTTGGAAAATGAAGCGGCACACATTGACTCCATTCTTCCATTTGTTGAGTCACATAGGATTGACAATCTTCTCCTCCAGATGACACTTGCTTCTGGTCTGGGTATTCTTGCATATTTTATTCTGGCGTTTCTCACAAAAGCATACTTCACATCTGTTACAGAATCAAGCGAGCTCGTTGGTCTATTAGAACGAGTAAAGACGAAAATGGGAATTGATCTTAACACTCAACTTAGAATTCATGATGAAGATGGATTGAATATTGTTACAGAACGGAATGCTGTGTTTTCATCGATAGTAATGTCCCGCGAAGCACAGACCGCAATTCTCGAACAGCAGGATATGGGTGAAGTAGTTCTTGCAGGTGAACTCAGTTCTTTAGAATATACTCGACCATGGATAGAAATTGGTGCATTCGCTACTTTCTTTGGATTAGCTTGGGTATACATATTTCCACACCAGTACAAATTATCCCTCGTTGGTGTGTATGGAATGATGTCCCTTCTAACTGAAATGGTGCTCCCGTTTCTTCTCATGTTAATGGCAGCTGGGTTGCATTCATTGAGTCGGTCAAGTTTCATAAATTCGTATGCAGCAACAATCAAAGAATATCAGATTTCACCAAGTCTTGCAAAAAGGATAGTATTTGAAAAACTAGTCATAACTGAAGAAGATATTGAGAAGCGAACTAAATCCTCTTACAAAATCACACGTTCCATTAACAAAATTCCGGATAAAGTCTGTGCTATCATACTCATTGGTAGTGTTTCTGTATTCCTCATATGGGGGATTATATTGAATATGTACACCGTGCTTGATATTCCTCCTCCTCTGGACCTACCATTATGGATGCTTCTCTCATTATTTGCTATCATGATATCTTTCGCTATTCCTGCTTTCATATATGACGACTGGTGAATCATGTAACCCCATTCGTTCATCAAACATATTATATCGTTACATTTCCCTTGTTTGATTAGGTTCAATTTGGAGTGGAGAAGCGATTGAGCATTCAGCAGGATAAGCGAGCGGTAAAACCAAGCAAGTGGTCAGAGAGATATGCTAGATGGTTCAGTACTCGTGTACCCTCAACTTCCCCAATGTTTCGATATATGGTAGTATTCGTTCTTGCCATACCTTGGTCTTACATCTATTTCAGTATCCCAGGTATGATAATGGATATCTACTTTCTAGTGCCAATAACATCTGCATTTGGGTTGGTAGTGTATGGTGTGTATCTAACTATCCTCAAGAATAGATTTGAACTATCCATTCCAGACCAACCATTCTTACAACTCGTTAATTCTGCCCTAGAACGAACTGGTACTGGAGGTAGAGTAGTTGTTTGGCCACGCTTCGATGATGAACCGTATATCACATCGACTTACAATTCAAGTTTCGAAGCAGTTATCGTTTCTACTAAAATGATGGAGCTGATGGCTGCAATGCCTGAGAGTGGAGAAGCATTACTTGCATTTCATCTTCTCCGTATGCCAAAGAGAAAGAATGTCTTGGATTTCGTTGCTGGTGTTCTCACCTTTTCTGTTCCATCAACTTTAATGACCATCCTTCTCTTGTTCCTAACATCCTTATCATCCTCTCCGTTCAACATTCTCATTTTTATGATGGTGACTTGGCCGGTGTTCGTAGCACCTGTGTTCTTAATCCTTGTGCTTCGTAGTGCCTTTTGGTGTCATGAAGCTGCTTTTGAACGTACATTAGAACTTTACAAGATTCATCCTCAAGTAGCAAAAGATGAGGTAATATCTTCTCAGAAAATAAACGAAGAGCTATCTAAATCGACTATTTGGTCTGTCAAACAGTGGGAAGAAAATAGACGAAGCGGTCGAAGAATAAGTGTTTCTATTCTTGTCGCCGCCATTTCATCTGCAATCCCATTTTTTATAATCATATCATCAAATCCGTATACATTTTTCTATACTCCTATCTTTCAGTTTCTCCTTATAGGTACACCAGTAATTATAGGATTATTGATCTTTCTCATATTACGAAGATGGGATAAAACATGTATGGGTGAACTCTACTACGATGTAACTGATACTCACGAACGAATTTGGGTTGACTAACCTCGCGTAATTATGCTCCACCATATTGACGAGTTCTTGACATAGCTTCTGTGTAATATTCAGATGCGCCATTGAAGAACGATGCATCATAGACCGTTCCCCGAAACCTAGACATTCCTGGACGTTGAGTCCTGGATGATGTTCGGTTCCTGTTTCATCGAGGCTGCATTGCAAATCTCGGAAGATTTGCTATGTCTTACTTCCTCTCCGCAAGCGTTTTCAGTCTCCGGCAAACTGACGGCGACCAGATTCAGTGCAGCATTGAGATCCCTGTCGATATCAAGCCCACACTGTTCACACTCATACTCTCTCTCTGATAAAGAAAGTTCCTTTTTCCTGTGCCCACAACGTGAACACATCTTCGATGAAGGAAAGGTTCTTGACGCGATGATAAGCTCAGAACCGTACCACTGGCATTTGTACTCCAGCTGTCGCCTGAACTCATAGAACCCCACATCTGCTACAGCTCTTGCAAGCCTTCGATTCCTCATCATTCCTGACACCAGCAGGTTCTCGATCACTACCTTACTGTGGCTCTTGGCAAGGTAGGTCGTCACCTTGTGTAGTGCGTCCTGTCGAATGTTGAAGACCCTCAAGTACATCTTTGCAAGTAGTAGTCTTGCTTTCTCGCGGTTCTTGCTTCCCTTCTTTTTTCTTGATAACGATTTGTGTAGTTGTCTTAATTTCCTCAGTCGTCTTCCCATGGCCCGCGGATTTGTAAAGATGGACCCATCAGAGAGAGTGACAAGGGCCTTGATTCCGAGGTCCACTCCCACTGGTGCCCCTCTTACGGACTGTGGGTCAAGGATATTCTCCTCCACCGTGACTGAAACAAACCACCTATTGGCCCGTCGTCGTACAGTGACTGATAGTATCCTTCCACTGTAGTAGCTCTTCCTCTTCTCCTTGATTCGAATCTTCCCTAAGCGAGGGAGCTGTATCGCTCTTTCATGGAACCTGATGGTTCCAGTAAACCTGAAGCTGTCCCTGACTCCTCTCTTCTTGAAGCGAGGAAATCCAATCTTCTTCCCAGACTTGAGACCTCGATAGAAGTTCTTGAAAGCTTGATGGAGGTCTCTCAGGGCCTCTTGAGGTGCACACTTCGAGGTTTCGTACATCCACGGGAACTCTGTTTTCTTCAGGGAGTTGAGAAGCTTGTGCTGCTTCATGGCATCAGTGAATCGGTCGTCACCCTGCTTGTTTTTGTACCGTGTAATTCTCTTTTCGAGACCCCAGTTGTAGGCAAAACGAGCTACTCCTGCATGTTGAGCAAGGGATGACCTCTGGATGTTATTGGGGTCCAGTTCATACCTGTAGGCCTTATTGATCAACATTCAGGTTCGGTATATGGTCTTGCTAGGAGCTTTTAATCTCATACAAAAATGGTCTTTATTCAAGTGTTGATTTCATTGATGTCTAGGTTTGTACAGAATTTACGCAGCTGCTTCCAACCCTTTTTCATCCTTAGGACTACTGATTTGCAACGTCGATGAATGAATAATCGCAGTCTTTGTCAATAGAATCCAATCTAATAGAAATCACATCAATAGCTGACTGTGATTCGTCACAAATCACCCACCTTCTACCTCTCTTTTCTGCTACTACTGCTGTGGTTCCAGAACCCGCAAAGAAGTCACCAATTAGATCCCCTTTCTCAGTTGCTGACATGATTACTCGTTCAAGAAGTGCTTCTGGTTTTTGAGTTAGGAATCCTGTATTCTCTTGTGAAGCTCCCTGTAATGGAGCGATATCGTACCACAGGTCTGATACAAGAATACCTGGAGAATCTTTGAGGTACTGTTTCTTTGTATATCGGCCATTGCGGCTTCTATAGATCATTCCGTTCTCCCACCACATATCGAGCTTGTCTTTCTTGTAGAGATACGGAGCAGTTCTTCCTCTCCACTCGAACTGTTTCCTACCCTGAGTTCTTTGAATACCTTGAGCCTCTATCTCAATGAGCCTGAACTTGCCTTTCTCATCCTTGTAACTGTAAGGTTTTAGCGACTTACTATCATGCTCTCTATAGATTGGATTGGTCTGAAAACCCTTAGAATCCACCGCATAAAGGAGAATCACATCATGCTGAGTTCCAAATCCTTTACTCTGCGCTTTAGGACTATTTGTTCTCTTCCAAACAATTTCATTTACAAAGTTCCTATATCCGAAAATTTCATCTAGAATTACTTTGACATAGTGTGAAACATGCCAGTCTAGATGCACCCAGAGACTTCCATCATTTGAAAGCAAGTCTTTCATAGATTCAAGTCTTGGTTTCATAAATGACAAATAATGCTCTAGACCATCCCATTTGTCATTGTACGTGGGGGTTTCTGAGAGAGTACCTGCAGTACCCGCATCCCCTTCTGATTTTTTCTTCAGAGTATATTGTGTTCCAGATAGAAAGGGTGGGTCGATATATATCAAACGGAACTCACCTTTGAAACTTTCAAGTTTCTTATGGATTGTGTCAAGACAATCACCTTTGAAAAGTAAGTTCTGCCAGGGCTCCATGATATGTTGGTTGGTCTTCACCCTTAAGACTCCTTTCTGATTAGAAGTATGCTATTCGGTACATCCACTCACCACGTAAAAATGCAATTGAAACGTACACTACATTTCAGTGTCAGTTTCAGTAAATTCTTCACCAGGTTCTGCTGCCTCAAATGCTGCGCGGGCAACACCAATCTTGATCAGTCCAACAATATAACCCGCAATTCTGTTACGAACCTTCTTTGATTCAGTATCAGTGAGTTGTTCGACCAATCTCTTATTGGATTCAAAGTCATCTGTAAAAGTATCTGGATAGAGCGCTAAGAGATTCTTAGCAGCGTTCTTGATGTAACTTGGTCGAACTGAACCCAATTTTATTCTCACCTGACATAGTCTGTGAATGCAGCAGTGCTCTTGGCTGCGTTTATAAAGAATATGGTTAGCCACTAAAATAGTGGGTTAAAATCGATGTTTTATCAGGTGCTCGCACAAGCATATGATGAGATTGAGTCAACATCAGGAACCCTCGATAAGATTCAACTCTACTCAGATATGCTCAAGGATGCAGAGCCCGCAGAAATCGTTAAGATTGTTGCCCTTACTATGGGCAAATTACATCCCGACTGGAAAAGCGAACCTGAGATTGGGATTGCTGAGAAGATGGCAATTCAGGTGGTAGCTACTGCCGCTTCGGTGCCGGAGAAAGTAGTGCGAGAATTACTTCGAGAAACTGGAGATATTGGTAGTACTGGAGAAGCACTTCTTCAAGAGAGTGCACAGGCTACCCTCTTTGCGGAGGACCTGACTGTTTCTATTGTATACAATGCACTGGAACTGACTGCGAAATTAAGCGGGCCTGGAAGCAACAAAGCGAAGGTTTCGAAACTCGCAGGCCTATTAACCGATGCTACCCCTATTGAGGCTAGATACATTCTGAGAACAGTCACGGGGTCTTTACGACTAGGTCTCGGTGATATGGGAATTATTGATAGTTTCTCCACCGCATTCACTGGAAACAGAGATGCACGTAGTGATATTGAAGCTGCATTCAATGTATGCAGTGATCTTGGACACGTTGCTAATGTTTTGGTAGAGAATGGCATTGACGCTGTTCGAGCCATCCATACCCAAGTAGGGATTCCAATCCGGATGATGGCAGCTAAAAAATTGTCTGATGCTGAAGAGATAATGGAGAAAATTGGAAAGAAGGCCTTTGTCGAATACAAGTATGATGGTGAACGAGTTCAAGCTCATAAGAATGGAAACGAAGTCATTCTCTATTCACGAAGACAGGAAGTAATCACTCACCAATATCCTGATGTGGTTCAGCTTATTCTAAAAAACATCAAAGCTGATTCATGTGTGCTTGAGGGAGAATGTGTAGCAATAGATCCAGAAACTGGGAAGATGAAACCATTCCAAGAACTCATGCGGAGAAGAAGAAAGACCAATATCGAGAGCATGCAGAAGGAAGTTCCTGTGGCACTCTTCGTCTTTGATATTCTGTACCTTAATGGTGAAGATGTTACAGCTCGACCAATGCTTGATCGTCGTAAGCTGATGGAAGAAACGATTGAAGTAAGTGACAGAGTTAGTTTGACCATTGGGGAATTTACAGAGGACCCAAATCGTCTGTATGAGATTTTTGAGGAAGCTATCAATACTGGCTATGAAGGAGTCATTGCGAAGGCAATTCATGAGAACTCAAAATATCAGGCTGGTGCGCGAAGCTGGCTCTGGATTAAGCTTAAAGCATCCTACACTGAAGGACTCGCAGATTCTGCAGATCTTGTAATTGTTGGAGCAATTCATGGTCGAGGTAAGAGAACAGGTTTCTATGGGGCAATTCTTGCATCTGCTTATGATGATATGACTGATACATATCCTACAGTGTGTAAGATTGGTACCGGATTTACTGAAGAAATGCTCACTGAGTTCAAGGAACGTCTTGACAAACATAAGATTGAAACCAAGAATCCTAAGGTCATCTCAGGTATTGATGCAGATGTGTGGTTCGAGCCTGTAGAAGTCATTGAGGTGTTGGGTGACGAGATAACATTAAGTCCTACTCATCCTGCAGGAAAAGGTCGAATCAAAGGAGATGCGGGACTTGCAATTCGATTCCCGCGATTCACAGGCAAGTGGCGTGATGATAAGGATCCAACACAGGCTACAACAGTCGATGATCTCATTGAAGCCTTTGAGAGGCAAAGACGAATTAAGGAGTAAATCCCTTACCTTCCGACAGTTTTACAAGTAAAGGCTATGGTTGCTTCAATAACATCTGGAGGTAATCCGTTGTATAGTGTACATATCAAAGATCAGAGAATGCATTTCAGCGCATCACATTTTCTCAGATTCTGTGGAGATTGTGAGCAACTTCACGGTCACAATTATGCTGTGGATGTGTTCATCACTGGTCCCCTCAATGAAGATGGAATGGTTGTTGATTTCAGAGAGGCAAAAGATAAGGTAATCAACATCTGCAAAACTCTAGATCACAAGGTCATGTTACCTGGGGACTCGAAGACAATCAATGTGAAATCCGAAGAGGGCTTTATCGAGGTCAACGTTGGAGCAAAACGATATGTATTCCCTGCTGAGGACTGTATAATACTTCCAACACTGGCAACAACAGCAGAATTGTTATCCAAGTACATACATGATCGCATCGACATTTCAGGTGACTATCACGTGAAGGTTTGCATCAGTGAAAGTGCAGGCTCTACTGGTTGTTACAACGACTGAAGAAACCACGACACACGGAGATACGAGATTTGGTCATTGAAACTCAGAACGAGAAACCTAAGCATAAAATCCAACTTAGCAAGGTTGGTGTTAAGAACCTTAAAACTTTCGTCATCACTGAACGAAGTGGGTTGCGGCACCACATTGTGCCTAAGGTAGAGATAACCATTGACCTACCTGCTGACTTGAAAGGGATCCATATGTCTCGCTTGGTAGAATCGATGACTGAGGAGTTGAGTGACCAGTTCATGGTTCATCCTTCGATTGAAGAGATTCAGATTAAAATCCTAGAGGGACTTACGCAGAAACATCCATTCAGTCGCGGCGAAATAAGATTTGATTTTGAATTCGGTTATTCTACTAGAACTCCAGTTTCGAACAAGAGGACCTGGGAAGTCTGTGATATAACCGCTATTACACGTAAGATCAATGATTCACCATTCATTCATGAGATTGAAATCCAGGTGATTGGAAATACCGTCTGCCCACACTGCATGGCGAATAATGCAGGTCTAACACATATTCAACGAGCAATTGGAAAACTTCGTGTGGTTGGCAGAACTGAATCAATCCCAACATATGGTTCAATGATTGATGTTATTGAGAGCTCATTTTCCAGCAAGACATATTCTCTTCTCAAGTTAGAGGATGAGATGCATGTAACAAAGAAGATGCATGATAACCCACTACTGGTTGAGGATGTCTGCCGTAACATACTTCAGCACGCAAAAGATGCCTTCAGTGAGAGCGGCCTCGAAATTTTTGCAGAAGCGAGGTCTCTTGAAAGCATCCACAAGCATGATGTTATCGCAGAAGGTAGAATCGTAACTAATGGGGATTAAGGATTTTATTATCCCACAATATCCACAATTATGTTATATTCTCCTTTCTAAGTTACAAGAGCTACATTTGACCTATTTGACAGCTCTTGGAAGTTATGAGGATGCATGTTGGTAAGATTAAGAACCTTGGAGTGCTTGCTCTCTGTTTCTTAGCACTAGTTGTGACTCCACTCCCATTGCAGTTTGATATAGGTTCTGTGACTTCCGAGAATGAACTACTTCTAGATTCGTTTTCCATGGAAGATGGATTTGACACTTTAGCTACTCCCGAAGAACTCAAGATTGTGAACAATGACGAAATCTGGCTTCCTTCTGATTATGAACCGGCATTATCCAAAGAAGGGATTCTTGATCCTGTTCAAGTTGAGCAAAGCGGATATTCGATGACTGGAAATGTTTCTGCTAGAACAGATACAATGGTAAATACCGAGCAGAGTCTAACGATAGATACCGCGCATGATTGGGTTGTCAGTACTGCTCAAGTTGAAGTAACAAATCTAGAAAAACTCTATGTTGTGAATGGTTCATTTGATGAGGGAAATCTCGGGTATACTGTTAATCCTAATGGAACTCTAACAAACTATCCATATGGTTGGTCTGCAGTGAGTAATAATGCTAATCCCGACCAAGCACAACAAGTTTCCTACGAAGATAGTAATGGAGAGCACTTTGTTTCCGTTCAAAATAGAGCTAATGAATCAAATCCAGGACAGAATTACTATACACATTATAATGAAACATCTGTTCTCTGGAACCAGACTATTGCAATCACTCCTTATACTGAACAATTTCTCCTGAACTTTGATTTTCTTTACCTTAAGGGTCCAATAAAGTTTGATTTACAAGGTAATTTTTCGATACAAGTATTCGTTGATGGTCACTCTGTATGGACACAAGACCTACCAACTCTTAGTGAAAGAGGAATCTGGTATAATAGTGGAACAATTCCAGTACCTATTACCATATCTTCAGAAACAACAATGTTCATGATTGGTCTAGTAATTGAAGACACCTTTGTTGTTGATGCTGATGAAGATTATGATGATGCTGATTCTATCCCTGATGGAATTTTACATTGCCAGTATATCACAGTACTACTTGATGATGTATCCTTCACAAGTGCTACACCCCCTTGTTGTGAGGCTGTTGACTTACAATTCACCATAGATTCTGTATCTACACCAATTATAGGGTCATTAGGTACTGGTTATGGAACTATTGAGAATCCAATGTATTGGCAAACAGGTCCTCTTAGCTTTTCAATAGCATCAAACACAACTATATCTCTAGACTACAATACAATCCTTCTAAATCACCGATATCTGAACTCAACACCAACAACCAACACATTGGAAGAAGGTGTAGCGTATAGTATTACTCCTGATTCTAGTGGAAATTTGGAGATGTATACCTATCTCGGTTTCATCGGTACTTATGAGAATTTAACAATCAGAATCTATTATCCTATGGATTGGCAAAATTTCACTGTGTTTGATCCTTTCCTTGTTGATGTTACATCAAGTTGTACTGTAGTGACTGAGTTCATTGAAATACCTACAGCTTTACTTGTTGATAGACTTGGTTGGTGGAAAGTCACGTATGATGTCTATAATTATGCATTCAATGCTTCAATTGAAAGATATGATGTGACTGATTGGATTGGAGAGAGTATTTTCCACACTGGTGATCAAGCCCGACTCTCTGTGAGCATTGGTTCTTTGACTCAGATTCCTATTTTAACAGATGCAGTGAACTACACATGGGTCTTACCAAACAGTACGATATGGCATGAATCATCCACAGTAAGCGGAGCATTGGGTTCTGCTGAAAGTACTTCATTGATTTTTGGACCAGTAAATGCAACAGCAGGTATCTGGTGTGTTTCCTATTTCTGGTCTAACGGTACAGAAATTGCTTTAGGATTTGCAGAGTTTGAATTACACCATCAAGCATCACTAGAGGTGGTTTATGAAGATGCGTTGGAGACCGTTGTTGGCCAAATTGTAACTGTTGTAATGACTTTCCGTGATGTTGAGAACGGACAATTACTCCTAGGTGATGGTGCTTCTGTGGTTGGCATTTGGGACGGTGGGGTTGTTGATTTTGAGTCTAATATTGTCAAGAATTGGTGGCAAGCTGACTTTGATACGGCACTAGTTGGTGCTGGTAACTTCGAAATATCAGTCAACTCTTCAGCTCCCTTCTTTCAAACAACTCCTGTGATTATCACTTTGAAGTCACAACATCTTACCGAACTAGATTCCCCCGCAGGACCGTTAGAACCACTCATTTATGGTCGCTCATACGATTTTGATTTCGTCTATTCACAATCAATTGATGAACTTGGCATAGATGGAGCATTAGTAGAGATCACTGAAGAAGGGTCTGAATGGGCTTCAATCACAGACTATGGAAATGGAAATTACAATCTTACATTGACACCTCTTGGGGAAAGAGACTACAGTATCAGAATTTCTTTCTCAAAAGTGGGGTACGCGAATCAAACATTTGTTCTCTCCTTCTTAGTAGAAAAGGTGCCAATTGAGATCAATCTGATATCAAGTCTATCTGGCTCAGAATTCTCACAGATTGATGTTGAGATCGCGTTAGTTGAGATAGGTACAGGTAATCCTGTCCAAGACGCAAATGTCACGCTTAGTATAGTTTCTAATGCTGGAACTGTTTATGCTTTGAAGGATATGATTGAAACTGACAATGGTCATTATGTATCAAGCTTTTCAATGCCTCCTTCAGGCGAAGTTACATTCAATTTAATTATACAAGTGGCAAAAGATAACTATGAGCTGGAGCAAGAATTTCTTAACACCCTTGTTCCAAATTTTGATCTTGTCCCTCGAATCTTTCAAACTGTAATGAATAATTCATGGCAGATTATCATTGGCGCGAGCATGTTGGTAGCGGTAGTTGTCGGTCAGCAATCATATGTTCGGAAGAATAGGCATAAATATACTGCAGCAAGAGCAATCAAAATGAGGTTTAATGATGCACACAATCTCATAGGTATCATTGTTCTTCACAAGCTAAGTGGGATTCCCCTTTATTCAAAGATGATGAAAGCTGGTTTTGAAGAAGGAATGTTGTCTGCATTTATCACTGCAATTATGCACTTCAGATCTGAGTTTGACACCCCAAAAGAGAGCGATGCATATCATGTTCTTCCAATTTCAGATATTATCCGTACAGTACCCACACCAAATCTCATATGTGCATTTATCACTGTATCATCAGCATCACCTGAACAAGAAGAGAAAATGATTGATTATGCTAGAGCTATTGGAATGATGATGGATGAAACATTGTCAGATGCTCCGACCAAGGTAATAGATGCAAAGACTGCAAAGACCCTTGAGTGGTTCTTCGATGATTTTGTGGATGGAGGACTACTTCGAAAATATCAGATTGGTGAGAAAGACCTACCTCGACGTTTCAAGCTCTTTGAGAAAGCTATTCCTCTAGCTTCTACTGATGACACATTCAAGCTGAATATAATTATTCGCGGATTGGAAAACTGTGGTCTCTCTGAAGATGATGCATATCTCCTCACAATGGATGCTATAGATAACGAATTCATAGTACCAATTTATCCATACAATGACATTCCTGATATCGATGTAGAAGAAAAATAGTACACATAATCTTCATTTGTCAAGGATTCACTGGTTTATATGAAATTTCCATAAATCTGAACTAACTATTCAATCACAGAAACGTAATTAAAATAATATACTCAACGATTAGTGTTCCCACTTAGATTAAATACAAGGTTTGTATGGATTTAGTGGGTGTTGTGATGAGGATGAGAGTGTTCTATAGTAAAAAGTTAGCCGCTGTTCTATTTCTTACAATGTTTTTAGTAACTGCGTCGTATATTCCTGATGTCTTTCTCAATAGAAATAATGATCAATTACTACAATCAAACTCATCATCTCCACAAAATGAAATCGGTATGTTAGCACCTGAAAAGGATTTACAGCCTCACTCTTCTGATTTTTCAGTAGCGGAAAGCAATAGTGTTAGTGAAGGAGTAATGAACCCTGTAACTGTAGAACAATCTGGGTATGCTGCATCAGAGAATCTATCTGCACGTACTGATACCTATGACAATCTTGCTTATGATTTACCACTTGACACTGCTCATGAATGGAAAGCTGATGAAGCTGAGGTGTCAGTCTGGAATCTTGAGAAACTCTATGCAGTCAATGGGACTTTTGATGAAGGCTATCCAGGATACACAGTCAATCCAAATGGGACTCTTGATTACTATCCCTTAGGATGGTCTGCAGATAGCTTTAGTGGCAATATGGACCAAGCACAACAGGTTTCCTATCAGCAAGGTGGTGATCAATTTATCTCCGTTCAGAATGCAGCAGACCTCACCAATTTTGGTAAAAATGAATATACCCATTTCGAAGGAACGAATGTTACATGGTTCCAGACTTTTGAGAATGCACCTTACACAGATCAATTTCTACTCCAATACAACTATCTTTTACTTCAAGGTCCGCTCAGTTCATTGTTTTCAGGAAACTACTCTCTGAAGGTTTTCATTGATGATGAAGTTGTTTCAACTATTGATTTACCAACTCTGAGTAACAGAGGTACCTGGTTTGACTCTGGAAGTATTCCAGTAACAATCGCGGCACCAAGCGAATTCATGACATTACGGATTGGTATTGTAATCAATGCTGAGTTTGTGGTTAGTGCTGATGATGACTACGATGAGGATGGTTCTCCAGATGGAGCGATCAATACGCAATTCATTACAGTATATCTGGATGATGTTTCGCTGATAAAAGCAACTCCACCCACACCAGATCAAGTACAACTCCAATTTGCAACTAGTGGCCAAATCTCTCCACTCACAGGATCTCTGGGTCTATATACTGCTTCAATTACAAACGCATCCTATTGGACCGCAAGCATTGTATCTGTTTCCGTATCATCAAACACCAGTGTTTCATTCGATTACAAAACACGGCTCCTCTCACACAGATACACTGATTCGAATTGGGAAACTAATATTGAAAGTACCGGTGTGAGTTATATTGCTGAACATGGCAATAGCTCTGAACTTGCATTGTTCGCATATGTTGGCTACTTAGGAAATTATGAGGATCCACAGATGGAAATTGTTTTTCCAAATGATTGGGAAAATGTAACTGTATCCGACCCGTTTCTAACATTACAAACTGGAGAATGTGTAATTAGTGAAGGACACCTCACGGTGCCTAGTTCACTCATCATCGCTTACTTGGGATGGTGGGAAGTACGTTTCGATTCACCGAATTACGCAAAATCAATTATCATTCAGAAAGAAACCACGCCATCAGTTTGGATTGATGATACAATCTACAGAGTTGGAAATACTACCCGAACTAAGGTGACAATTGGAACTACAATTGACACTCCAACATCTGTTGACAATGTCAATATCACGTGGTCTTTACCCAACGGGAGTGAATGGACAACTGAATCACTGAGCGGCGGAGTTGCTGGATTAGTCACTGGAACATCACATGTCCTAACGTCTAGTCTGTCTCCAGCAGGAGAATGGTGTGCGGAAATCCTCTGGTCAAACGGAACTGAGATTGCCTATGATGTTGCGTTCTTTGAAGTTCATCACACAGCTAATCTTATTGGTGAACCTGAAGTAATCGAAACAGATGCTGGGTTAGTAGTAACTGGTATCGTTCGTTATACCGATGATGACACTGGTATGTACATCATGGATGACCTTGCTACAATCTCTTGTAACTGGTCATTATCCACAGTATACTTTGATGCTAACTCAGTGAAGAATTGGTGGGAGGTTTCACTTGACACTGAAGATATCGGTGCTGGGACTTTCATTGTTCAAGTAGATGCGTCACGACCCTATTATGATGATGTGAGTTGTGAGATTCTGATTTTATCTACTAATATCACTAGATTGAATTCACCAAATGCTCCTTGGTCTTCAGCTGAAGGGGGTTCAGAAATATCATTGATCTTCAACTTTGAAGTATATGATTCAGGAACCGATACTTGGGGGCCAGTTGTCAACAATAGTGACGTAAGCGTTGATATAAATTGGACCCTTGGTTATTGGAGCGTTGTTGAAGATTCAACTCCAGGCATCTATCTTGTATCTCTTGATACATCTGCAAAACCATCGGGAACCTATCTGCTCGTTACCACATTCGAGAAACCTTTCCATGAATCACAACAATTGTTACTAACACTTATTGTTTCACCCATTGCAAGCTCATTGGTTGTACCCGGTGGAAATAGTTTTGAGATAGGGTTGACGGATGTATTCAACACTACATTCACATACAAGACCTTTGACGATATCGGAATTGAAAGTGCGGATATTTCAATTCTATATTCTGGAATATCTGGTGGTTTGTCTTGGAATCTCGTAGAGAAAAGTTTGGGCGATTACAATGTTGAATTTAGTGCAACGACATCAGGAACCTACGTTGTTACGATAATTGCTTTTGAACAGTATCACCAGAGCGCATCAGATTCCTTCTTCCTAGTTGTTCGTGATATTTCAACTAATTTCACATCCTTCAATGGAACTGCTGGAATCGTAAGCTTTGGGAATGACTACCGATTGGTTATGAGTTACACAAATGGTTCTGATTTTGGATTGACTGGTGCTAATATTTCGATTGAGAGTGTTGTTCCTGAAACTGGATTGTCCTGGAGCACAACAATTCCTGGAGGTCCCGGCAACTACTCTATCGTTCTTACTCCTCAAACACCTGATACCTTCACAATTCTATTGAAAGCATCGCTCCTCAACCATCAAGTCCAGTTTGTACGATTTACAATTACAGCAACTGCAATCGCATCCAGTTTGACAGTTCTAAATACAAGCACAACAATTGCTTTCGATCAGGAGTACACAGTCTATGTGCGGTATCAGGGTGAAGGTTCAATCGGTCTAGAGAATGCAAACCTTTCAATTCAGAATCCCCCATCCACAATAGGTTTCACCGCCTTCGAGGATATTGGTGATGGCTATTACCGTGTGACGCTAGCACCTCTTGAGATTGGTACATTCGATATTATCTTTCGAGCTGAACTTACAGGGTATCAAAGTGACTCTGCTGGATTTGTTCTTGGGGCTTCAAGAATACAGACCGAACTACAATTAGCTGGAGGTCTTTCATCAGATTCAATTAGCTATCTACAAACTAGCGAACTAATTATCACTTACGAACGCACAGATTTCAATTTGAATATAGCTGGCGCAGAGATTTCAATTCAAATGATTCCATCAATAGGTTTGAATTGGTCATACTATGAAGATTCAGGAATCTATTACCTTCAACTAGAACCAAGTGTTGTTGGTCGTTGGACCCTTACAATCAGTGCATCAAAACTCGGGTACTCGGTGGGTTCAGTTCAATTTATCCTTGATGTCGAACCAGTTAGTGTCGAGGTTGAACTTCTTACGGTGCCTTCCAATGTTGAAGGTGTTGAATTCCCCATAGAAATTGCATTGACGATAGAGGGCACAGATACGCCTGTGGAAGGAGCTCTGGTTGAGTTCAGATTGACTGTTTCTGGAAATCCAGTAGGTTCTTACGAAACCATGGAAGAAACCGATAGTCCTGGTGTTTACAGGATCATGTACACATTTCCACTCTATCTATCTACAACTGATTACGAGCTTGAAATTCAAGTATCAAAAGACAACTATGAATTAACAGGGGGACCTTTTACTTCACTGTTCTCAAAGACTGATGATGTGGTTCTGCGAATGATTCCTATCGCAACTGGTTCCGGTTTGTTGATAGTCTTAATAGTTGGTTCAGTGATTGGTTATAGAGTTAATAACACCAGAAAGAGACGAAGGAATCTTGAAGCTCATCAGGTTAAGAAGAGATTTGACGATGTGTCCAACATCCTAGGTATTATTGTTCTTCACAAGACAAGCGGATTGCCTGTCTATTCCAAGATTCTAAAGGGTGGTTTTGAAGAGGCTATGGTTTCAGCCTTTATCACTGCAATCACTCACTTCAGGTCTGAATTTGAAATGGATGAGAAACACTGGGAATTCAATGTGATTCCTATCTCTGATATCATCAGTGCAGTTCCAACAAGGAGCTTGATTGTTGCCTTTATCACAGTACATTCTCCATCTAAATTCCAAGAGGTTGGTATGGAGGCATTTGGTAGAGCAACAGGTGCAATGTTTGATGAACTGCTGGCTGATCAAAAATCCAGTGTTGAGGATTTGGAACAGACCAAGATTCTGGATACACTGTTCTATGACCTCCTCGATGGATTCCTCATTGAGCGATTCCGGACATCTAAGGATGTATCTTTCCCGAAGTCAATGCAATGTCTCGTAGACACTGCACAGCAACTTGAGAATGGTGAAGGCTTCAAATTGGAAGACCTCGCAAAAGGTATGGCATCCTGTGGTATTGAGGAATCATATGCATACAAGATTGTGATGGATGCAATTGATGGTGACTTGATTGAAATGGCAAATGGAGATGTACCGGACAAAACGGAAAACGTATCAGCTCTATTTGTTGACCGTGAGATTTCAGCAGCAGATGATGAGGACGAATTTACATCCTAGTTAGACACTCATCCGCGGTGCATTGATAACTGCTATCACTATTATGTTGGGTTAGGAGTTCATTACCATGGGAATTTTTAGTGACAAAAGAGCTGTGGTTGCATTCATTATTGCAATACCCCTAGCAATCATAGCATATGTGTTTGTGAAACCTATTGACTACAATCTTTCCTTGATTGTATTTGGAGCAGCTCTAGTATTGTTTCTTTTTGGTTGTCTACTTGATACAGCTGACGAGTTTGAGAAGCCAGTAAAACCAAAAACTAGACCAAAGGAAGAGAAGAAGCCTAAACCGGCTGAACCTGAGGATGAACATGCAGAGTTGCATGTGCCTGCTGTTGAGAAACCTGCAGCACCTCTCAGTGATCTTCCAATTGAATCAATTGAAGGGATTGGAGCCGTCTATGGAAAGGAGCTTCGTGCTGCTGGAATTCCCACAGTCGCAGAAATGATTGTTGCTGATGCTGAAGAAGTCGCGAAGATTTGCGATGTCAATGTTGAACAGGCTGAGCGATGGATTGCAATGAGTCGGTTCTCTTGGCTTGATACTGTCTCAGAAGAAGACGCCGAGGCCATTGTATTTGCAACTGGGATGGAGGATTTAAAATCTCTAAGCGAAGCAAGTGCTGAAACTCTATATCAGAAAATCACTGATGCTCTTGCTGAAGGCGATGTCAGAGTTCCAGCTGGATACAAGTTCAGTGTTGAGCAAATCCAGAAGTGGATTGACGAAGCAAAGTCACTAGTATAGTTGCTGTTTGAGAATTCATAGAGCGTGCAATCACACTCTATGATCTCTTTTCATTTTGATTTATTCTCTATATTACATATCAAGACCTTCAGGATCTTTCCAGACATCCTTGTTCAGGTATGCAATGAACAGTGGTTTAGTGAGTCCGGGTCTGGTTATCCACATCAGGAAGGGTCGATTGATTACATAGGGCTCAGTTTTCTTGAGTGCAGCCCCTGCTAGAATTCCCAATGCTACTGCACTCTTCACCCTGAATCCAATCTCGTTCATCTTCAACTTTGTCTGTTGCAAGGCTTGTGCAATGACATAGAATGGAACCTCCCCTTTTGGAGTATCAAATTGAAGTCCGATAATCCACTCCAATATTGTTTCTTCATCAAGGTCAATCTTCGGGAAGATGACCCCGTCGTACTCGAAGGGAACAGTCATCTTCTCTTTGTGAATCTTTTCAACATAGTCAAGTAATGCTAGACCTGTGGGAACTTCATCTACCATCATTAGATGGACGTGATCACTATCCTTTGTTTCAATATCAATAATGAAGTTTGGATTGTCCTTCACACGATAAAACTTCTGACCGTAGGTAGTCATCTTTACTCCTGGAAAATATTCTCCATCTTCCGTTTCCACAGACCACTTCTTACCCTTCATTGCCCATTTTCCCAATAGGTCCAGAACACTTGCAACACCAAATCCTCCTGGTCCAAAAGGTTCAAGTTTTATCCGAAATCCCCTATCCTCCAACCACTTGTTGATCTTCTTATTGTCAATGTCTGCTATACTCTCTATTTCTTTGATTTGTGAAATATCTCCTTCACAATATGCATGGATTTCATCAAGGAATTTCTTCTGAATGTCATTGGTAGTCGTAATACTGTCCACTTTCTTGAGAAACAATTCTGCTTCTCGTACAGCAGATGATATTGGGTATACAACTAGGGTTTGCGTTTCAGTTGTCATCTTATCGGGTTGCATTTTGTATAACCTCACACGTAAATATTGACCGTTGGATTGCTCCTAATGTAGTTGTTGGATTTTTGTTCTCCAACAAGACTATAGGAGTAGTTGCTATACATGCAGTGATGAAATCGGAGCTTATTGCCCCTTGTGGAAATAACTGCGCTATCTGCGTCGCTTATTTTGGCTATACTATTAGTGGAGTAAAGCGAAAGCATACCTGTCCCGGATGTAGATCAAGGACCGGAACGTGTGCCTTTCTAAAACAACACTGCGAACTTTTGACCAAAGGTGAAGTAGAATTCTGTTTTGAATGTCCAGAATATCCATGCGCCCATCTTCAGAAACTTGAAGACCGCTACACGGAGAAATACAACGTAAGTGTAATTGAGAATCTGAATTTCATTAAGAACAGTGGAATGCAGAAATTCCTCAACAGTCAGAAAGAGAAATACCGATGTCCAAAATGCGGTGCAACACTCTGTGTTCATACAAATAGGTGTTACAGTTGTTTTCCACCTGAATAAAATGAATGAATTTCTTGACCCCCTCTTCCCTCGCCTTCTTGTGGAACTTGAATTCTAGGGGTCATCACACACCTCGTTCCCATCCTTAACGCAGTTTCTGTGCGTATATTGTCAACATAATATTCTCGTATTACCCCCGTGTTACCACCGCACTATCCAGATTTTACTTAGTTATATTAATATTCCAGTGGTAGTAGAGGTGAGTTGTATCACGCAACTTGAATACGAGCGGAGAACGCGAAAATGACCGAAAATACACGACCATCATCAACCCTCCAGAAGAACGCCGAAGTCTTGCACACACTTTACGGTCTTCTCGATAGTGACCGTGAACCAACAGATCAAGATGCTATGAGTCTTCGATACTTGTACGCGTGTTCCTGATCACATTACGATCCTCATTTCCAATGAGGTCAATTCGCTGTCTCCGTGCACCTCCCGGTATCAGAGACACAGTGGGGGCGAGCTCTCCTAGGCTTGTCCCCCACACCTTCTCCAAATCTGAGCTGATCAACATGACTGTAGCTGGAAAGACAAAATTGGCACGTTCAAAGGGTACAAGGACGCTCTTGCGAAGACACAGGACCCGAGCTGATATAGTGATTCGCAGACGGCTCAGAAAAGTCAACTAATGCGTCGACTATATTTCAGGATAGTTACCCAAATTCATTTGTTAGAACACGTGTTCCAAGTTTTCGAAAAGATTAATGTGCTGAAAACATTCTTTCACACTAAGTTCGTTAGAAGGAGAAGAAAATGATGGATGACATTGCATCGAGATTGAAGGTAGTTTCTGTCTTCATCTTCCTAGGTTTTCTCATGACGTTAGGAATGACCGCTATGACCCTTCTCAATCCTGGTGGAGGAAATCTCTATGAAGTGAGAGCGATTGGAAATGTAATTGCTGATTTGATAGCTGCATCAGCCACAGACATCAATATCATACTCGTAGGTTTGGTGTTTGACAACTTTTTCATTATTGGGTATCTTTGTATCTTCTATGGGCTCTTTCTGATTACAAAAGAGCGGGATAGAGTAATCTCAATGGTGGGTTTTGCATTGGGCTTGACTACAGGTTTCGCTGATCTCGTCGAGAACGCACTTCAGGTCGCACTATTAACTGGTGTTCCGAATGGTTGGGTGCCAGCAGATAGTGTATTCTCATCATTGTGGATAGTTATGTATGTAAAGGATATCTCGAGCTATATGGCTGGTTTCATTTTCATCGTGATGCTGTTGCTATCTTTGAATGACCGACAAGAAATCCGATTATCAAAAATGGTCTTCGTGATTCTACTTGGACTATATGTGAGTCTGGGAGTAATTGCTATCATCGAACCCTCTTTCCTGGTATTCAGGAATCTAAGCTTTATGATAGACATGCTGATTGGATCACTACTTTTCCGTCAGATGGCTGCGAAGTTGTGATATCACCAGATTCTTTGAGATAGTTATGTTAGTGTGAAGTAGAACGTTGAGCCTTCGCCTACAATGCCTTCAGCCCAAATTCTTCCTCCATGCTTGCGTATTACTCGGTCCACTGTGGCAAGTCCAATCCCTGTACCTTCAAATTCGTCCTTCCGATGAAGACGTTGAAACGGTTTGAATAATTTCTCTGCAAACTTCTGGTCGAAGCCTGCACCATTATCTCTTATGAAGTAAATAGTTTCTTCATCCTTCTCTATGCAACCAAATTCAATCTTGGCATTATCCTTATGATGAGTGAATTTCCAGGCATTTCCAAGTAGATTGACTAGGACTGACCGCATCAGACGAGGGTCTCCTCGGGTCGTGATGCAATCTGCAATCACAATATCAACTTCCCGTTCTGGTTCACCGGCTTGGAGTTCAATAGTGACTTCCTCAATCATCTTCGTGAAATCTACATCCTGTTTATTGATATTTGCCCTAGTCACTTTCGAGAGGGTGAGTATATCTTCTATCAGGATTCCCATTTGAATTGCTGCAGCCCTTATTCTCTGTAAGAAATCTTTACCAGTTTCATCAAGGCTATCGGCATAGTCTTCTTGGACTGCTTGGCTGAAACCCTCCATTGTTCTCAGGGGTGCTCGAAGATCATGAGATACTGTATATGCAAAAGCTTCCAATTCCCTGTTGGCTGCTGCTAGCTCTGCAGTGCGCTCATCCACAAGTTGGGTGAGGTGCTCGTTGAGTCTTAGAACCTCTCTTTCTGCCATGTGTTTCTCCAATACTCGCGCGAAGATGTTGGTGATTGTTTCAAAGTACGTTTTTGCGTTTTCCTCAATGTGCTTGGGAGTATTTCCGGCAATGTTAATTACTCCTAACAGGTTTCCGCTCTCATCCAGCATTGGCCATGACATTTGAGATTTAATGCCTAGAATATCCAACCATTTTTTGAGTGACCCAAGGGATGAATCTGTTTCGACATCAGGAGCGAATATTGGACTCAGAGTTTTAGCAACCCTAACAATCAAATAACGGTCGATATTCTTGTCGGTCACAGGAATTGAGTCCAACAAGGCTCCCTCCTCGAAGCCAACATGACCAAAGGTCTTTAGGACATTCTCTTTCTTATCATATAGTGTTACGACTCCTTTGTCAAACCCAAGTGCATCAACCAATCCTGTAAGAGCACGTTGACAAAGATCTTTCAAGTTAGTAGCAAAGATAGACGCTTCTGCAATAGATCGAAATGACTCACGTTCTCTTGAAACGGTTTCCTCCGCTTTAGCACGTGCAGTTATATTTCTAGCAACTATGACTACGCTTTTTCCATCATCATGCATACTAACGATGGCTGAGAAACGTTCATTTTTGCCATTGATTTCTAATGAATAGTCGAAAGTTTCACTATTTCCAGTTTTTCGGACCAGCTTAGCTTTCTCTTTGTATACTCGACTAAGGTCTTCTGAAAGAATTTCAACCAGAGGTTTTCCAATAAATTGTTCTGGCTGGACAATAAGGTCCCCAACATTTCCTGAATAAAACTGAGAGTAGCAATCTTTCTCATCAATTACAAAAATAAGATCTTGCAATGATTGTATGACTGTCCTGTGCCGTTCTTCAGATTCTCTTAGGGCTTCTTCTGTCTGCTTACGTTCCGTTATATCAAGAATTGTACCTGTAGCTCTCTTGGTTCCACCATCTTCTTTCCACTCTTGAACTCTGCCACGCTCTAATATCCACTTATGCTCTCCCGACTTTGCAATCATACGATGCTCGGAGCTGTAGAAATCAGTTTCTCCGTCCACATGAGCACTCCATCTCTTATCCATAACTTCAATATCATCTGGATGGACAAGCTTCTCCCAGTCTTCATAGGATGTTCCCATCTCTTCGAGTGTATAACCAAGGATACCTGCGTAGCGTTCATCAAATTGAAACTCGTCGATATCGGCTCTCCAATCCCAAACTCCCAAATCTGCCCCTTTCAGGGCCAACTGAAGTCGCTCCTCAGACTCTCTCAAGGCGGCATCAATACGTTTCCGATCTGTGATGTCCCAGAATATACCAAGGATTCCTACGATATTCTCATCTTCATCTTTGACAGGAGCCTTAACTGTATGAACTTCAATTTCATTGTTGTTAATGATGTATAATTCATCATACTCCTCGACTTGGCCAGATTCAAGGATTCTCTTATCGCTTGAAAGGTATTTCAAAGTCAGTTCCTCTGGGAAGAAGTCGGAATCAGTCTTACCTACAAACGATTCAGGTGACACTCCAAAATCATCTGCATAAGCTGGATTGACCGCCTGATATACTGAGTTTACATCTTTGTAGAAGATTCTCTGTGGTAAGTTGTTGAGTAGATTGCGATACTTGACTTCCCTTTCACGGAGTTCATCTCGCATTTGTTTCATGTTTGTAATATTTCGAAGAAGTGATTGGATACCAATAACCTCTCCCTCAGCTTGAATTATTGTACTTGTCAAATGGAAGTGAAGCGTTGATCCATCTTTGCGAACTCCCATAGCTTCGAAACCTTCTGCTAACGTGCTTTCAGAAACTAAACTTTGGACGAACTTTAATCGAACATCTTCCAAGGAATCAGGATGCACAAACATCTCCATTTGTTGGCCGATGACTTCTTCTCTAGAATATCCAAAGAGATTGACAATATAATCATTGCAGTGAGTGAGAATACCATCGCTGTCCATTCTGACAAGCCCATCTGGAAGATTGTCGTAGAGGGCTCTGTATTGTGCTTCACTCTCTCGAAGAGCTCTTTCAGTTTCTTTTCGTGCACTTATGTTTCTCATACTGCCGATTGCCCCTATCGGCTTTCCATTGTCGTCATACAATGGGGATGCGGTCACCTCGACCACCAAGATGTGCCCTTCCTTGTGATACAACTCAAGATCAACTATGAGTGGTAGGTCAACCACCTTGCCCTCACTAAGACGAGTGAATACATCTTCAAATAGTTCAACCATCTTCTTGACGGAGTCGGTTGTTAAGGATTCATCCCACTCTCGAGCATATGTTTCCTCTACAGTGTAACCTGTCAACTGGAAAATTGAAGGGCTTAGAAATGTCATATTCATGGTCATGTTAAGAGTGAATATGACATCGGAAGTACTCTCTGCAATTAATTGATACTTGTCTAAGTGCTCTTTACTTTCTTGTTGCATTTCCACTGAGTCTGATTGTTTACTAACAAGTAGGAACATACCACTTGTTCCATCATGATACTCTATAGGACCTACAGAAACTGTTGCTAGAAATTCTTCTCCATTCTTTTCTTTGAACTCAAGTTCATGATTCTCTACAGACGTTGGTACTCCTTGCTCAACAAACTTCTTCTCATCCTCGATGAAGTTCCTGAGCTGCTGCCCCATCATCTCCTCAGTCCTATATCCCAACATATCAGCTATAGCTTGGTTGACATGCACGATTCTGCTGAAGTTGTCTACTACAACAAAGCCTTGATCAATTTGCTCTGTCAATAGATAGCAACTAGGAAGATGATCTCCTTGTAAAATGGTCATTTTATGTTCAACTCCGTAGAGTACTAGCTTCCATAGTGTGAAGATTTCTTTGTTTTGACATGAAATTGATGTTATTATTATTATTGTGATGATTGTGATGGAAAAAATAACAGGAGTGCCATCTCAACTCTTTCTTTACAGGTAGTAATTAGCGAATAAGTTATATCCATAGATTCCGGTGATGCGATAACCTACTCACTGAAGGCGGGAAATAAACTCAGAGAAAGAATTAACGGAACACGTTTTTCAACGGTCGCCTGTACAGGATACTATAGAGTAGAGTATCTTTCTTTTCTGCAGACAGCACCGCATGCAGTTCTATGTAGGTTTCAAGCAATACCTAAAGGAGTTGATAAAACTGAATAACTATCCCACTAAAGACCCAGTACTTGTAACATGCGGATTGCCATATGCTAGTGGGCAGATGCACATCGGGCATCTTAGGACTTATGTGCCTGCAGACGTTTTCGTGAGACTCCTAAAGAAGATGCGAGTAGATGTCACGTTCGTTTGTGGTTCAGACACACATGGCACCCCGGTCCTTGTGAAAGCAGAGGAAGAGGGTCTTAGTCCAAAGGAAACCTATGAGAAATATCATAAAATCCTGGAGGACACGTTTCCCAAGCTCAACATCTTCTTCGACAACTACGCTCATACCGACACTGATGAGAACAAACACAGGACAATCCAGATTGTTCAGACCCTAATTGACAATGGACACATCTACGCAAAGGAGATTGAAACCCCCTTCTGTGATACATGTGGTCGGTCTCAACCAGACCGATTCGTTCGAGGAGAGTGTCCTTACTGTGGCAAGGATGCACGTGGTGATGAATGTGATCAAGGTTGTGGCAGATACATCGAGCCAGGATTGATACTGAACCCTAGATGTGCAGTCTGTGATAATCCCACCCGACCCATCACCAGAAAACATCAGTTTCTGAAACTGAGTGCTTTTCAAGAATTCATTGGTGATTTCTTGAAGAACGTGGATGGTACAAAGAATGCAAGGAACTTTGCACTCGGTTGGGTCAAAGAGGGTCTAAGAGACTGGTGTATAACTAGAGACCTCGACTGGGGAATCAAGTTCCCTGGTGATGACTCATTGGTACTCTATGTCTGGGTTGACGCACCGATTGGATATATGTCGAGTACAGAACAATGGGCTAAGAAGATCGGCAAACCCAAGGAATGGGAAAAATTCTGGAAGCCCGGCAATGGTCGACTTGTCCATTACATTGGTTTGGATATAGTCCAGCATCACTGTATATTCTGGCCTGCAATGCTAAAGGGTAGCGACTACAATCTTCCGTCCGCAATTGTTGCATCAGGAATGGTCAAGATCGAGGGTCATAACTTCAGCAGAGGTAGGGGCTATGTAGTGTGGGTTCAGGAAGACTATCTTGATAGAGGTCTTGATCCAGACTATCTTCGATATTATATCGCTTCATACACATCTCAGACGAAAGACTTGGACTTTAGCTGGGATGCATTCGTAGATAAGGTGAACAACGAACTTGTTGCTACCCTGGGAAACTTCCTCTATCGCGCTATTCACTTCACTCACAAGCACTTTGGAGAAGTTCCAAAGGGTACTCTCGATTCAAAACTCAAGAAGGAACTTGAGAAAGCAATAGAAACCATAATAGATGCCGTGAATGAGTACGAGCTAAAGAAAGTCGCAGATGAAGTTCTGAGAATTGCTGCTGTTGGTAACGAATACTTCCAGTCCCAACAACCCTGGAAACTTGTCAAGGAAGACATGGAGAAAACAGGAGAAGTCCTGTTCAATGCATTAGCCCTTGCAAAAGCACTGGCAATTTTCATTGAACCATTCCTTCCATCTGCCGCTGAGGAAATCTGGGCACAACTCGGAAATGAGGCTACAACAATCCACGACTCACTACTTGATGATGCTCTTACTCCTCCTGAAGTGGGAATAAAGATAATCAAACCAAAGCCAGTGATTTCCAAGATTGATGAGGATCTCCTTGCAGAGCTCAAAGAGATCATTAGCAACAGAGTAGCTGCAGCTAGTGCAGCACAATCAGGTGAGGTTGAACTAAAATTGGCACCAATAAAAGAAACGATATCATTTGATGACTTTCAGAAAATAGACTTACGAGCTGGAAAGATACTGACATGCGAAAAGGTTCCGAAGAAGGATAGACTACTCCTCCTTGAAGTTGACATTGGTTTAGAGAAACGAACCATTGTTACAGGACTTGCAGAACAGTATAAACCTGAAGAATTGATTGGAATGACTGCATTGTTCTTGATAAATCTTGAACCCAAGAAAATTGGTGGAATTGAGAGTCATGGAATGATCATTGCTATTGAGAAGGGTGATGAGCCTGGTAGATGGCTTCCGGTCAAAATAGATGGTGTTCCTCCCGGAAGTAAAGCTGCATAAGATTAGAACAAAGAGGTGGATATTTCCACCTCAAATGTTTTTTCCCGCTGTTTACAAAGAAGCGAAGCCTTTAGTACGGTTGAGGCCTACTAATAATGCGGATGTCGACGAGGTATCATGGTAACTTTTACTATCATTAGTTTCCACACCCAATTGATTCTTTGTCGTCATCCGCCCCTTTTGTAGTCGTACTTTTTGAGGGCTGCTGAATGATAATCCAGCTGGTGGTTTGTGTCAATGTCGAACTCTCTGTATTTTCTCAGACATGCAGAAACTAAAATCAGACTTACAAAACCAGCTAGTGAATGGAATTTAACAAAGGCTGGACGACTTAGTACACAGGAATTAGTTGAAACCCAGGTCTTCGATAAGATGGATGGGATTATCCACTCGAGTGAAAAGAAAGCAAAACAAACTGCTTACATCTTTGCCAAAGCAATCAATGTTGAAACATACGAAGTACCTGAGATTGATGAGCTCAAGCGAAGCCATGCAGGTTCTTTGACAGATGAAGAGTATCGTGCTCGTGTAAGAGCTACTTTAACAGACTGGGAGCACATTGAACCTGATTGGGAGTCTGGAGAAAACGCTCTTTCTCGTTTCAAGGAAGGAGTCCGACGAATCAATATCATGTTTCACAACATGAACATCCTTGTGGTTTCTCATGGTCTTGTGCTGACTCTGTTTTTCAGTGATTTAGCTCAATTCAGGATGATTGCTTATGAGCGGTGGGCACAACTCAATTTTCTCAGTTGGGGATTGATCCGAAACAACAAAGTTCTCATCGATATCGTGTGAGGGATAGATACTCCGAAGCTTTTTTTTGTGATGAAGTTCATTCCTGCTCAGTGATTTGACATGGGGAAAATTACCAAACCAATGATTACATCATTTTCCAAGTTCAAGTCTGCATGGGAGAAGGATGCAGGAAAACCAGAGAACACCATCATGTACTACCTGATAGCAGCTCTGAATGTCGAAAAGGATCCAAAACTTGCAGATGCTATGATGACAGTTATTGTATCCAAGCGACACTGTATTGAGTCTGGAAGCTCTCCTTCTGGTCTCAAATTAGGCACGAGTTCCAAGTACTTTATTGGACAGTTTAAGCGCAACGTCAACATTGCACGTTCATATGTTGGTGGTACTAACAAAAACAAGTACAAGATCCGCAAGAGCTCTCTGATAATGACCGTTGTTAGCAAGAAGGAACATGGGAAGGGTCTCAAGATATTCATCCAGAGTGGTGGAAAGGACATGGCGACTCCTCTACAGCTCAGAAAGAACAGCTCCGGTCAATGGAAACTGACAAACTACAGCTCGGTCTGTACTGGCGTTAAGAAGACAGTCGAAGAAGAAGGCGACTTCTAGACTTCATTTTGGTTGGCCCCTCGGGGCTTACCTTTCATTTTTTCATCCATTCAATTCTAACTAGTTCTGATTTTCAAAGATAATCCTATTTTTTTGTTCATACGCACTATAAAGTAATACTTATATTTGTAATACTATTACATATTACTTGCTTACGAATTACAGTTCGAAAAGAACTGCGATGAGTTGGCGAGGAGTTGCAGGAAAAATGGCTGATGACCCATCGAATATCAAGACCCTCAGAAAACGAGGGAATGGAGATCCGGGACTCAGAACGCTTGATTCCCTGTACTACGACTATACTTGCGAAAGGTTAGGAAAATCGGAGGTGAGTGTAAATGGCACTTGCAAAGAATGAGAAGAGGAAGCTAAAACGCGCTAAGAAGTATCAGACTACTGAAGCACTGGCTTATGCATACCTCTACAGAAATTAGGGGTCGTGGTATTGACCATAGCAATTCTAGCTTACAAGAGGGGCGCTCGTGTTCCTGCCAACACGAGTGCTTCTCACACCTACTTTTGTTTATGATTTTCAATTTTTCTCGGGGATTTTATACTATCAGATCTATACTCAAGGCTATGGAGGTCAATGTTGATTCTCACTTCATGCAGTTCATGATCCATGATATGAGGAAGCTACCTGAGAAGGATACTATGTACACAGCTGCGGTGGAGTTAGCAGAAGAGATCATGGAGGGTTTGTAACAGCTGCATAAAACCTTGACAAAGCTAGACATTTTGTCATCGGTGTTTATATAGTCCAGATTGAACAATACTGTGTAGAGTGAATTTAGGACAAGAACCAAGTCCACGAACTGACTCTACAGTCGCCGCGAGTTGCACGGAGACATGAAACGCCTGTTGGAGAGGCC
>SDBU01000925.1_pt1 | contig 42823 bp, 30 predicted proteins | sample 2277071 | NCBI WGS metagenome assembly SDBU01 (sample SAMN10397929, study PRJNA504765) | marine sediment metagenome | isolation source: marine sediment core GS08_GC12, 126 cmbsf | place: Arctic Ocean: Gakkel Ridge, Loki's castle | collected 2008
CGAAAAGTTCGAGGCCAAGGCGGCAGGCCAAAAATGCTCGGAGGCGTGGTTTTCTCCACGTTGAGAACATTTTTGGCCGACAACGCAGGCATCGGGCTTCCCTTGGGGATAGAGCGGGGTATTTGGATAGGCTCTAAGTGAAAAGATTACTCACCGCATGGAAATGGATTGCACAAGACTCACAAGCGATTGAATCTCGCAGGCTCGATAGGTTTCGCTTTTATTTGTTTTTGACGCTGATTTCGCAGGTTTCGCTGTTTCGGTTTTCTTTCTATTATATTCTCTGCGCTCTCTGCGTTTAATCTTTCTGCGTTAATCAGCGTAATCTGCGTCTAATTATTCTCCGGCAGGCTCTTCACAAAATCTGTTAAAGCATAAATAGTATCAATATTATAACTGGGTTCAAGATGATATGTAAATTCGAGGTTGCCGCCGTTGTTTTCTTCAAGAATCCGTCTGGCCCAGCTTAATATTGGCTCTGTACTTTCTAAGGACATATCATTCGGCTGAGGTGCAACACTTATCGGCAATTCTTTCCCGAATACTTCTCGTACCCTCCTTATCGACGTGTCACCACCGAGGTCTAAAGAATGCAGATTTTCAATCTGAAAAAACGCCTCTATATGATTCGTGCTGGGCCCACAGGAATGCAAACGAATGGGGCCGAGTTCCCGGCCAATCCTTGACGTCACGGGTACCACAAAACGTTCAATCAGCTCCGGGCTGACCATACACAACGAGCATTCGCCAACATGCACGCTGGTTATTGGCAGATGGACTATTTTCGAAAAGTGCCGGCAAAGAACAATGTAAACGTCTGCGATCCAGTGTAGAATTTCCAGACATTGTTGAGGTTTGGTCATCATATCCATGAAGAAGGTTTCACCTGAAAATTTCTGGGCAGAAGTCATCACGCCGTGTATGGTTGCACGGCCGGATAGATCCCAAAAAAATGGAGGGATGGGATGAAGCTGCCTTTGGGTATCCTCTTGCACTTGACGAATCTGCTCGTCAAAAAGTGCTATCAGCGGATGTTCAGGCAAACTCTCTGGGAACGGTAGGTCGGCAAGACTCTTTCCTGCAAGGCAGCCGGGCGTAATGTCGGCATCACTGTTGTCCCTGTGCACAAAATCGGCACCAAGCAGCATTCCAAGAATCATATTGGGTTGAATCCCTCCAATCTGAATTTGTCCCTTGTCCCAATAATCTATCTGCCCCAAATTCGACTCCGAATAGAGAATCCCCATCCCGGGAAAATGTTCCGCAGCATATTCGTTGCACCGACAGTCAACGGCATACCGCCTGTTCGGCTCAAAGTAGTAGTCACGGTCAAACCTCACACCTATCGCTTTAGCCAACCATGCTTTTGAAAGAGTTCCTGAGATAGTAATCATCACGCAAGTGGCTCCAAAGATACTGACGGGGACTTTTGTTGCATTATTGCCTATTTCCCCAGTTCGCTGATTTTCACAGGTCTTCCAGACTCAGCGGAAAGGTCCGCTGCAAAGCACACGGCTTGCGTTTGGGCTGCATCATCAAGGTCGGGGAACGGTCGTTTATCGTCAATTATACAGTCGAGAAAATGCGAGACTTCGCCCTGAAAGGGATGATGGGCAACATCGCCGCTGTCCGGCAGAATACAGGGAATCTTCATGAAGTCGTCCTGGCCGGGAAAAAGCTTCGGCGCAAACAGTTCATCATTACGGACAGCGCCCTCGGTCCCATAAATCCCGATGTTAAACCGGTAGGGCATTTGTGTATCGAAGCTCGTTGTACTGCGTCCGATTTTGCCGTCCTTAAACTTAACATTAACTGATATTGTCCCTGGATATTCTACAGGATTTTCCGTCTTTACCTGATACGCACAGACCTGCTCAACGTCGCTCCGGGCAAACCAGCGCAGCGCGTCTACCGCATGGCAGCCACCCGTCAGAATTGCTGTACCGCTTTGTTCCCGGCTGGCAAACCATTTCTCCTCCGGCGTCATCCATATCCGGTGCAGATAATCGACCTCAACCATGAAGATATTACCGAACACTCCCTGCTCAATCAGCCGGTCAATCGTCATCAACAAAGGATTCCAATGCAGTACAAAACCAACTAATGTCTTAACTTTGTTCTTTTTCACGGCCTCCTGCTGCTTTCTTACATCTTCCATTGTCAACGCCACCGGTTTTTCTATTATGACGTGCTTGCCTGTCTCTGCTGCTGCAACTACATATTTTGTATGCTGATTGTGGGGCGTGCATACTACCACAATATCAACATTCTCCCGTTGAAGCATAATATTGGCATCCGTTTCAATGCTGCACTGCAAATCATACTGGTCCCGGTACCTTTCCGCATTTACAGGATTTCGACTGACCAGCGCACGGATTTCCGAACGCTCATCCTTGCCAAACGCTTTTACATACTCTCCCGCCACCCAACCACAGCCAATAATCCCAACACCAAGTTTTTCCATAACCTGCTTCCTTTCCTGTTAGCCAGCTGTATAAATTTCTTAAAGCTTCTTATGAATAGTAGCTTGCATACCGTTCCATTGCGTCCATTATAGCCTTTACATTCTCAAGAGGCACGCCCGGATAAAGTCCGTATATCATCATCAAACCGCCTTCCCGACTGCCGAGCTTTTCAACCTCTTCGCGGATTAGTTTATCAATCTGCGCTGGGCTGCCAAACCGTGTAATTTGTTGCCTGTCTATGTCTATATCGATACAGACCCTGCCTTTAAGATTCGCCTCTATCCAGTCAATACCGTTAACGAGGTCCTGAAGGTTGAGAGCATCTACACCGCTGACCAAAAGGTCGTCCACAAGGTCACGAATATCACCATCGGAATGCATATGTACGAGACAGCCCGCCTTGTGGGCCGGTGCCATTAAGCGCTCGTAGACCGGCTTGATATATGTCCGGAAATGTTCCGGCGAAAGCATGGGCCCACGCTGCATCCCAAGGTCTTCAGGATAACGTATCATCTTACCGCCGGCGTCAACATATCGCTGCACAATCCCGGTGTTGAAGGTTTCTACCATTTCGATAAGTCGCCAAAGCCTGGCTTGCCCGTCTGCCATATCAAGCAGAAGATTCTCATATCCTCTTAGATAGCCGAGCCGCTGGAACGTATGACCATGCTCCAGGCTGCCGACATAGTATTTCCCTTCCCTTTCGGCCTTTAGGATTCTCTTTTTTATTGCCGACCAATCAATTTTTGCGATGCCGTTAGTCTCAGCCGGGTCAGGTGCAATAAATGATTCTAAAGCCGTCCAGTCTGACAGAGGATGCCGCGTTACCGTACCCGTAATTCCGTCATCAGTAGTTTCCCAGACACAGTCCCAGGCATCGGTATAAGGCACGCCGGCCCGTTCCCACGGAGCTATTTCAGGTAACTGTTCGTTGTTTGGATTAAAATCAGGAAACAAAATCCGGTGTTCAGCCATAAGTCCAAACAGAATCTCCGGCTCATAATGATGCCAGCACGCCGGATTGACCCAGAAAACAACCGGGATATATTCCGGCCGCTCAAATCGGATGGCCTTTAGAGTGTTCTGGCTGACAATATCCATAAACATTCGTCTTTATATACCACAGAATATTTTTTCCTGTCTCTGTGCAGTATTTAACCTCTACAAAAATAAAACAAGTTTATTTCCGTAGAGCCCTAATCCACTTCGACTACCCTACCCGACTTAGCGGAACTATAACAGGCGGACAGGATTTTCTGATTGCGCAAGCCAGGCTCGGCGCCTATAAGTGGTTCGCGGTCCTCTATCACCGCCTGGCTGAACTCCTCAATCTCAGCCTGATAAGTATTGACTGGTGCCGGTGCAATAACCATACCTTGACCTTCGGTGCGTGCCTGCTGGGAGTCGTAAGCTTTATCTTCTCCTTCCAGAAACGCAGCCATCTGGCCGGCGGCTCCCTGGCCAATGGTCCCCGTCGCTAATATTGAGCCCCGTGAACCATAAAGCTCAAGCACATTCTTACTGCTGTTGTCGGGGATACAGAAAAAGGTGTCAACGGTTCCCATTGCGCCATTTTCAAAAAACAACATCGCTGCCGCGCTATCTTCCGATTTATAATCGTGGACGGTATTATTGATAAAGCAGCTGACTTTGGAAACCTTTCCGAATAACATCTCCAGCAGGTCGATACAGTGTCCTCCCATATCGATTAATGCGCCGCCGCCTCCGGTTGAAGGGTCCTGACGCCAGGCGCCTTTGATGGGCGGATACCAGCAGGAAAGCTGCGCCCGGGCGTAAGTCGGTTTGCCGAGCTTGCCTTCTTTAATTAGCCTTAGTGCCTCCTGATGCTGAGCTACAAAACGCATCATAAACGCACAACCAAGCTTAACGCCCATTTGTTTGCATACTTCAATCATTTCCTTCGCTTCAGCAACCGTCATACCCAACGGTTTCTCACAGAGGATATGCTTACCTGCTTTGGCGCAGGTTTGAGCCTGGCTGTTATGAAAGCAGGGGGGTGTAGCAATATAGACAGCGTCAATATCGGAATCCAGCAGGGCCTCAACGCTTTCTGCTTCCTTAGCGCCGAATTCTTTGGCCACCTCAGCATTCACCTCTTGGTTGATGTCAAATACCACAGACAACTCGGCATTATTAGCTTTTACAATACCCTCTGGTATCGTCCTTCTTTTGGCGATTCCACCAGACCCAATCACGCCCCATTTTATCTTGCCGGACATAATAGCAATCCCTTTTCTTTTATCTATTTTGAATAAGCTTTTATTACCTTAGCCAGGGCACTGCCTATCTGCCGGCAATCTTCTTCTGTGTATGTTGGAAATGCAAAACAGGTAAATGTGTGGCTCTGGTGCCAGATGGCGTTGGGCACTTCCACTCTGCCGTAGTCAACACTCTCGGGCTCGGTATACTCTTTGGACTTGAATGGAAAACCGCTTTTGCCAAAAGAATTATGTTCCTGGAAGGCCCGCTCCGTATGGCACTGAGGCCAGAAGACCCTCCAGCATGGAGCGCCTTCTGCGCTGCATGCAGCGACAAATTGATTTATATCACAGCTCATTTCTTCAATATCCAGAGAAAACGCCAAAACATACCAGCCGTTCTGACGCTCCTCAGTATCAATAGGCGCGTATTTGACTTGGGGCAAATCTCTTATCGCATCGATTATGATATGAGCATTGCGTTTGCGTCTGGGCAGATTCCAGGTGTCAATCCGTTCCAGCTCCGCAAGACCGATGGCCGACTGCATCTCGGTCATGCGATAGTTCCATCCGACCATATTATGAATGTAGGGCAGTCTCTGTTCCAGCTCCAGAAGGCTCAAACGCTGTTTGACATCATAGCCGTGGTCACGAAAGCTTCTTGCCTGCCAGGCCAGTTCTTCATCGTCGGTGGTCACCATACCACCCTCGCCGCCGGTGGTAAACGTCTTGTTCTGACAGAAGCTGCACGCCGCGATGTCACCGATACTGCCTGTTTTTCTGCCCTTGTAGACGCCGCCAAAGGCCTCAGCATTGTCTTCAATAACAAAAAGATTGTGCTTTTTTGCAAAGTCAAGTATCTCGTCCATATCGCAGACGTTGCCATACAGGTGCACCGGCATAATCGCCTTGGTCCGCTCGTTGACCAGCTTTTCCGCCGACTCGACGCTGATGCAGTGGTCGTCGATATTCACATCGGCAAAACGCGGTATCGCCCCAGCCTGAACCACCGCGAAGCTGCTGGCAATAAAAGTGTAACTGGGCACGATAACTTCATCGCCGGGCCCGACACCTAAAGAGGTAAGGGCAATGTGCAGAGCGGAAGTGCCGCTTGAGGCGCTGATGGCATATTTACTCCCTTGCCAGACTGCGAATTTCTTCTCGAATTCCATTCCCTTTGGACCGGTCCAGTAATTGACCTTGCCGGACCTTAGAACCTCCTCCACAGCCTTGATCGCTTTTTCATCGAAACTCGGCCAGCTAACTAACTTGTTCGTTACCGCCTTGGGACCGTTATGAATTGATAAATCCTCTTTCATTTTCAGCGCCTTCCACTATGTTTCTCTATGTATATCAGTTCCCTCACGATTTCCTAAGATGTTCCACTAAACAATCGCTAAAAACTGTAGCTCATTCCATAGCGATAGTCAACCGTTAGCCCTTCAAACTTTGCTGCAAACCTCATTAACTGAGCCGTCTCTACCATGAAATGTGTCAAAATGTTAATAAAATGCAGGAAATGTTTTCAACATAAGCGAGGGTGGCCATTTTAATATATACGGAAAATATTTCGCTTGTTGTGATGTCCTATAAGAACAGCTTGATACAGTAAAAGTGTGTCCTGGGACTGAAAAATGAAAAACATGGCGCCAAATATCTATCGGACGTAGAGAAAGTCGCATATTTTAGGTTGGGAGTGCATTTGGTTAACTTGGAATTATTTTTTATATTTTATTTGACGGTTTCGATGCGAGGGCCGGGTGTTCCTTTAATAATTTAAGGAAACAGAGCAAATACGGCCTGATTTATTACCGGTGGAAACAGTCTTGTCCAGCTATACGCTGAAAGTGTGATTGTTATTTTGTAGGTATTGACGGAATTATGAAACGGTTATTGGGATTTAGAAAAAATAAGCCCCACTCTGTAGAGAATCGCAGTAGTGCGCCTGTGGCGGGTTCAGACATCGATTCTACCGAGGACATCTGTGGTCTTTCAAATCTATATAGTCCACAAGAGGACACCCCTGCCCATGTCAGGGATGTCGCTGATGTCCTTTGCGAGATGGGAAATATTACCGACGAGCAGCTCTCCGCCGTAAGACAACTACAGGCGGAAAAACCAGGCTCCGAAATCGCTCAAATAATCCGGGAATTAAAAGTAGCCGATGAACCAGTGATTTCAATGGCCAAAGCGGGCTTGTATGGATTCGAGTTTCGACACGTTGAACCAGAAGACGTTGACAGGAAAGCATTTGATAAACTTGACCTTAACTACGTAAAAAGCAATCACATTATGCCCGTAGCTATACAGGGCCATACGCTCGTAGTGGCCACAAGTCGGCCCGCAGACCTCTTTGTCATAGAAGATGTTAAAAGACAGACTCGGATGAATGTTCAGGTCCTCGTATGTCCGGATGAAGATATAAACATAGTCTGCGAAACCTTCGAGAAAGAAAGGATTGATTACGGCCTTGACGATGTCATCAGTGATATGGCCGACGTTGAGGTTGTAAAGGAACAGAAAGATGACCTTGAAGACCTCGAAAAAATGGCAGGACAGTCGCCTGTTATTAAATTCGTAAATTACCTGATTAGCAATGCGATACGTGAAGGAGCAAGTGACATTCATATTGAGCCCAAAGAGAAGTTTACGAAGGTAAGGTTCCGCATAGACGGCGTACTTTTTGAAACAACGCAGTCATCGTTAAAGATGCATCCTGCGATTATTTCACGCATCAAGATTATGGCAAATCTCGATATATCCGAGAGACGGTTGCCCCAGGACGGCAAAATCAAGGTTACCGTCGGCGGCAGAGGAGTGGACCTGCGTATCTCGACACTGCCGACAAATCATGGTGAAAAAGTGGTTATCCGCGTGCTGGACAGTAAAACGATTATGAGGAATCTCGAGCAGTTGGGTATGGAGCCGGAAGTCTGCGAAGTCTTTCGGCAGCAAATTATACTACCTCACGGGATTTTGCTTGTTACAGGGCCTACGGGTTCGGGCAAAAGCACCACGCTGTATTCGGCTTTATGTCAGATGGACGGAGAGAAGTCAAACATATCGACTGTCGAGGATCCGGTGGAGTATGAGCTTGATTTTTGCAATCAGGTGCAGGTTAGTGAGAAGATTGGGCTTGACTTCGGAACGGCGCTGAGGAGTTTACTCCGTCAGGACCCGGACGTGATGATGATTGGTGAGATTCGCGACAACGAGACGGCTCGTATCGCCGTGCAGGCTGCATTGACCGGGCATTTGGTCCTCTCGACACTGCACACAAATGATGCGGCCAGCAGCATCACCAGACTGGTCAATATCGGCATTGATGAGTATTTGATAGCGGCCTCATTGAATGCGGTGCTTGCTCAGCGACTGGTCAGGAAGATTTGCCCGAACTGCAAAACCGAATACAAGATTCCGGAAAATATCAGCAAACACATAGCTAACTCGGGTGTCAATACCAAACAGCTTTTTACGGGCACCGGCTGTGACGACTGCCACGGCTCGGGGTATATGGGCAGAATGGGTATTTACGAACTGTTGGTTATTGATGACAAGTTCAGGGATATAATTAACAAAGACTCTTCGGTCAGTAATATGCGCAGCGTTTTTCGCAAGAGCGGTCAGCCGTGTTTGTTTGATGACGGCATAAAAAAGGTTGAGCAGGGCTTGACCACGATAGAAGAAGTCCTGAGAGTAACCGAAGTGTGCAGCCAAACACCCGAAGCAGTCTCAGACAGAAACTCAAAATCCGTTCTGTATAAAGAAAATAAGAGCGAATAGGTGGAAAATCTGACGTAAACAAACTGCAGACTTAGATTTGAGATTATGTTTAAGAAATATGTTAAACTTGGTTTAGTACTATTAGTTACTGGTAGTGCTGTGCTTGGATGGGTCCTCACCGAAAAAAGCAAAGAACGGCAGAGAGTTGCTTACTATAAGTCGAAGTATGGCTCAAACCCGGATGAGTATCTCAAGCAATACAATGAATGGTTGCAATTACCTCCTGAGCAGCGAGCAAACTTACCCTGGTGGCTGGACAAATATGGGAAAACAAAAACAGAAGCCCAGTTACAACAGGAGCAGCAGGAAAGACTAAAAGCTGACCTGGAAAAATTGGCCGCGGACAAAATAGATACTTATCCCTATGCAGACATTCTTTACGGCGAGAACTGGCAGAAAAAATTAAACGAATACAAAAAGCAAAGGCAGTTCAGGGAGTATATTTTCACCGGCTCTATATTGTGTGCGTTTACAGGGGGGGCGATTGTTACTTGCTGCCTGTTATTATGGATATATCGAATCCTTACTAAAGCCTCCTCTCATCTGAGAAAATCTGCCGCTGTTGCTTTCAGAGGCCAAAGGCCGAACAAGGATAATAAACCGGTCCAAGCCGATGCAAAAGCAAAAATAAAACCTGAGGCTAAAGCTAAAGGAAAGGTCAAAGCTGAGGCCGAAGCTAAGGCAAAGGTCGAAGCTGAAAGAAAAGCCAAGGCCACAGCAGAAAAATTGGCCCAAGCTAAGCTCGAAGCCAGGACAAAGGCCAAGGCTGAAAGAAAAGCTCAGGATGAAGCTGAAAAAGCGGCCAGGGCCGAAGAGAAAGCAAGAGCAAAAGGCGAAGCTGAAGAAAAAGTCAGGGCCAAGGCCGAAGGCAAAGCAAAAGCAAAAGAAAAAGTCGGAGTGGAAAGTGGTGCAGTACAAGATGGAGCAACTTCGGCTCAGCAAAAGAAACTACAGGGGCAGCCAGGCCAGCTCAAGAAACATTCACAAGTACTCAGAAATTCAGGCTGGCAGACTTTGGAAGCGAATTCTGCCGGTCAAACTGCTGTTTTAATTCCAGATGAAAAATCAGTCGAACTCGTTGAGGCATTAGAAGAAGCAGCGGAAAATATGAACGTGAGTCCAAAACTTGAAGATTCGCTCAAAGAAAAAACCGAAAATTTGGAAAAACAAATGGCCGAATTCAGGCAGATGGCTCAGGGTGTTCAGCAAACCGCGATTGAGAATTCAAAACCTATCAACAACACCCTTAGCGAACTCACTGAACAGATGTCAGCCATTCGTGAATACGCTACCTCTCAACAGACCAGACTGACAAAACTTCAGGACGGGTATGACTGGAACATAATGAGAACTTTTTGCCTGCGCGTTATTCGCTGCATTGACAATCTTGAAAGACGTATTAGTCAGCTCACAGAAAAGGACCTCGAAGCGGTAGGCCTCGAGGAAGTAAGGGATGAGATGCTCTTTGCTCTCGAGTCCAGTGGTGTTGAACAATTCGAGCCCGAAATAAACAGCGATTATCACGGGCAGGAAAAGTACGCAGAGGCTGTTAAAGATAAGGAATGCTGCGATGACAAAAATCGGACAGGCAAAATTGCAAAGATAATCAGACCAGGTTATCAATACTTTATTGACGAGGAGAATGTCAAGGTAGTACGTCCAGCTCAGGTTAAGCTATTTGGTTAAGTTTATTAAAGGTAATAAATCGCAAAATGAAAACCCAAATGAGATAAAAGGGGTTGTAAAATGGCTAACAAAGTATCCAAAACAACTAATATAGTAGGTATAGATCTCGGAACAACATTCTCAGCATTAGCAATTCTGAATGCAATCGGCAAGCCGGAGATTGTCCCAAATGCTGATGGCGAGAGGCTCACGCCGTCAGCGATTTTCTTCGACGAAGAGAACTCTGATGTAGTCCGCGTAGGTATTGAAGCTGTTAACTCAAGGCTTTTAAATGCTAAACGCTCCATTCGGTGGATAAAACGGTACATGGGAGATTCGAATTATCGAAAGAATATCGATGGAAAGGACTGGACACCTGTGGAATTGTCCGGTTTGATCCTGAAAAAGCTCAAACAGGAGTGTGCCTCCGAGCATGGTGAAATCCGTGATGCCGTTATTTCGGTTCCTGCACACTTTGACGAAGTGCGAAGAAAAGCGACCATGGACGCAGGCATTGCTGCAGGGCTCAATGTCATTGGAATCGTCAATGAGCCGGTGGCCGCCGCGCTGTATTATGCTACCACACGCGACGTCTCGGGAAAGGTACTCGTATATGACCTCGGCGGAGGTACCTTCGACGTAACAATAATGGACGTAAAGGGACATCAAATGCAGATTGTTTGCTCTCAGGGCGACCATGCGCTCGGCGGAACCGACTTCGACCAGAAGATATTAGAGATTTTGGAGCAAAGCTACAGGGACAAATTCGGTGCCGAGCTGATTACCTCTGATGAGGACAGAGCAAAATATGAAGACGAGGCCGAGGATATTAAAAAGACACTATCACGGCGTCGTGTTGCAAAGAAGATGCTCTACGGCCCGGCAGGTAACATGAGAGTGGAAATCAAAAGAGAGATATTCGAAGAAACCATCTCTTCCTTAATAGCTCGTACGGATATCTTGGTGGAAGTGGTTCTGGAGGAGGCAGGGATTGAACCTTCCGGAATCGATAAGGTACTGTTAGTGGGCGGAAGCACTCGAATCCCATTAGTCCAGAAACACCTGGAAAAAACGTTCGGATTTACGCCTGAAACTGCGGTAAACGTGGACGAATGTGTTGCACTCGGTGCTGCTTTACACGCCGGATTGACAATGCTGAGAGAAAAACCCAAGGCCGTGCCGGCAGGAATCTCCAGCGGGCTAAAAGATATTAACCTCACGGATGTCTGTAATCACAGTTATGGGACTATCTGTGCTCCTGTTGACAATGAAACCGGCCGACGCATAATTCAGAATCGTATCATTCTGAAGAAAAACACACCCTTGCCTTGTGAAGCCTCAAAGATGTTCTATACCGTCGCCGAAGGACAAACGGAACTCGAGGTAACCATAAGCCAGGGGGAAGATACGGCCCCTGAGTACGTAACCAAGATCGCAACACACAAATTCGAGCTTCCTCCGGACAGGCCCGCAGAACGCCCGATTAAAGTCACTTACAGCTATGATGTAAACCAGAGAATGCACTGTAAGTTTGAAGACGTCGAGTCAGGTAGAGCCCTTGAAGTCGATTATAGCTTAGACAAAAACGGTAAAATGTCAGAGAACGATATAAAAGAAAAGGGCAAACAATTGGACCACATCAAAGTCAAATAGCAATATCTGTAGGTATGTCAATGGAAGAACTTTTCATTACAACTCTGATTTTATCGCTTATTGCTACAGTAGTGATTGTTCTCGGTATGACCGGTCAAATCAGGCTTCCAAGGTTGATTAGTCGCTCCGAGATTCAGGGTTCGGTTAGTCACGCCAAATTTCCGGCTTCCTGCGAAGCAACCTCCAACCAAATTACTGAGCCTTCTGCACTGCCCGACCCGCGGGAACTTAATTGTCGGGTTCAACTAACCAAACAGGAAGAGGGTGGCTGCGTTTTTGATGCTTTTACCGTGCAAATTGGCGGCATAATTCGCGCACCCGCCGATATGCACCATACGACTTTGCAAATTTTAATCACAGATGCCACTGACGAAGTTCACGATGCCAAACCGGTACATAGCCGTCTCAAACAATGGCAATTACAGGATTCGCCCATCTTCTGCTACAACGCTGACCTTGGCAGGCTTCCTCAGCAAGACACTGTCCTGTCAGATTGGACCGATGTCGCCCAATTGCATCTTGACTGGCTGATGTTCCCGCACAAAGGAAAGAGAAACCTGCGGTGCACGACCTCAATATTATCTTGCCGGAATGGCCAGGAGCTTGCTTCTGCCACATGCGCTTTTACTTATGACAATCCTGAGTTTGGCTATATCGATTTAGAGGAAAACGTCCAGCGGACAAAAACCCTGACAGTGGCACTGGCATTTGCTGTCAGCGCCGCAGATAGAAAACTGTATAATTGCGAGGTTGAACTTATAAAAAACTGGGCAAGAAGCAATCTTGATTTTTCTCAAGCCTCTGACAAAGTCAGGCACAAACTCGAAAAGGCGTTGAACAGAACCGTTGCTTTTTTCTCCGATGGCAACCAGCTCGACACCTACAAAACTTGCAAGGAAATCGTGGAAATCGTACCTCTCTCCGAACGCTACGACATTTTGGACCTTTGCCTGCATGTAGCACAGGCCAATGGTGTAGCTTCTTCTGAAGAAATGGCCCTCTTAAAAAACCTTGCAGACTGGCTCGAAGTTGACACGAACAGGTTTCGTGAAATGGTGGAAAAAATCCTGCCGGTCGGTATGCATGAAGCCAGGGACCAGGAAGTTATACTTGGCGTCAGTGCGGATATGAGCAAAGAAAAAACTCGGCAACAGCTAAATAAAGAGTACAACAAATGGAATTCGAGAGTGACAAACCCAGACCCCGAAATTCAAAACCAGGCCGACCAGATGCTCAAGCTCATTGCTGAGGCAAGGAGTGAATACGTAAGCTAAGATACTCCGGATGATTACACCCCTGGGACGCTCTTCAAATCTAAAAGTTGCCGGTTGCTTTACCCGTGTAGACAGTGCCCTATCTCAGCCGTTTGGCCAGCTCAGCCAAGGATTTAAGTTTTTCAACATCAAATAGTTTACTCATCTGTTTTGATTCTTCTGCTGACTCAGTGGTTTCCCTCGGCATCTCCTCCTCCTCCTCCTCTTGGTCACGTTCTGTGATTTGATGCTTGAGTTGTTCGTTGGCTGCTGTTAACTCGGCAGCTTGCTGCTTGAGACGCTCCTCGGATTTCTCGTGTTCGCCGATTTTATGTTTGAGTTGTTCATTGGCAGCTGTTATCTCGGCTGCCTGCTGCTTGAGACTCTCCTCGGCTTGCTCGTGCTCAGTGATTTTATGCTGGAGCTGTTCATTGGCAGCTGTTATCTCGGCTGCTTGCTGCTTGAGACTCTCCTCGGCTTGTTCACGTTCGCTGATTTGATGCTTGAGTTGTTCATTGGTAGCTGTTATCTCGGCTGCCTGTTGCTTGAGACTCTCCTCGGCTTGCTCATGCTCAGTGATTTTATGATGGAGTTGTTCATTGGTAGCTGTTATCTCGACTGCTTGCTGCTTGAGACTCTCCTCGGTTTGCTCATGCTCGGTAATTTGATGCTTGAGTTGTTCATTGGTAGCTGTTATCTCGGCTGCCTCCTGCTTGAGACTCTCCTCGGCCTGCTCGTGCTCGGTGATTTGACTCTTGAGTTGTTCATTGGCAGATGTTAACTCGGCTGCCTCCTGCTTGAGACTCTCCTCGGCTTGCTCACGTTTGCCGGTTTGTTGTTGGAGCTGTTCGTTGACAGCCGTTAACTCGGCTGCCTGTTGCTTGAGACTCTCCTCGGCTTGCTCACGCTCGGTAATTTGATGCTTGAGTTGTTCATTGGCAGCCGTTAACTTGGCTGCCTCCTGCTTGAGATTCTCCTCGGCTTGCTCGCGTTCGCCGGTTTGTTGTTGGAGCTGTTCGTTGACAGCCGTTAACTCGGCTGCCTCCCCCTTAAGATCCTTCTCGGCTTGCTCACGTTCGCTGATTTGATGTTGGAGTTGTTCGTTGACAGCCGTTAACTTGGCAGCCTCTTGCTTGAGACTCTCTTTGGCTTGCTCGTGTTCGATGATTTGATGCTGGAGTTGTTCGTTAGCTACCGTTAACTTGGCAGCCTCTTGCTTGAGACTTTCCTCGGCTTGTTCACGTTCGCTGATTTGACGTTTGAGTTGTTCGTCGGCAGCAGTTAACTTGGCAGCCTCCTGCTTGAGACTCTCTTTGGCTTGCTCGTGTTCGATGATTTGATGCTTGAGTTGTTCGATTTGCTCTTTGAGCTCTTTCTCCTCTTTACCGGGCCCAGTCGCCGCTTCTTCAAGCCGCTTATGTTCAGTGATATCTGTAATTATAACGACAAGTCCACTGGCACTGCCTTTCTCATCCCTCAACACCGACGTCTTCATCTGGGTCGGAAATGTTGTCCCGTCTTTTCGCATATGTTCCACGGAACCCGTGGCAGAGCCTTTACGTTTGGTCTCCTCGAAGAAAGGAATAACATCAGTTTTCATCTGTTCTTTAGTGTGAAACAGACTAATCTGTTTACCAAGTAGTTCATCGCTCGTCTTATACCCATGCATCTTCGCCCATGCCATATTGACAAAGTGAATAGTTCCTTTCAGGTCAAGTGAGGCTATTCCTTCCTCGGCCAGTTGAGCGAACATACCAAGGTGCCGTAGGAGTTCGCCACTCTGCTCACGACTACCTGGAATATTTTTCCCTTTAGTTTGCTTCCGAGAGAGCATGAATACTCCCTGATAACATTTAACAGTTTAACATCAAGCCGTATTCACCGGTGTGATGTCGCAGATATAATTGGAAATCTGACGCTGGTTGATTTCTTGGCAGCTAAGATTCGGCTATTCATACACTTTTTTGGTGAAACTCTTGCCGTTCTTCTCAAATTCGACTTTGTCCTCGTATATCTTAACGACCTTGAAACCTTCTACTATATCTCCTTCGTGAACGACACTACCGGAAACTACGGCGGATGCATTCTCCTCACCATACACTATCGCTGTTACTACTACTTTCTTAGTAGAAATGGGCAAAAAGTCCAAAGCAGGTGATATCAGATCGGCAGTCCAAAGATAATAGCCGACTGCACCTAAAATCATGACCGTAATCAGAAAAAACCAAAATTTCATGCTTTTTTTGGATGACGGTCTTTCTTTTAGCTTGCAAGTCTGTCTCCGCCAATCCGACACAACTTTCTTCTCGGGCTGTTCAGCTTCCGTTTCTGGCTGACCTAAATCGCCCTTTGCCAAATCAGTATCCGAAACCATATATTTCAAGACCATCTACTTACTCCGAAGCTATAACCGTATATGCAATAAGTATATGTCGACAAATTCACAAAGGCACTTTATCTCATCCTTTCCACAATTGTAATAACTCACCGCTGCTTTCACATACGATTGCAAGCACGTTCTAAAGTCCACAGTGACATCATTTCCGGACGGTAAATGGTAAAAACCACAGGGAAGAAAAACAAATTTGCAAAGAAAAACTGGTTTAAGGACGTTGAAATTCAGGGACTATGATGGTATTTCTTGGCGCTTTCCACGTCGCTATAAGCGCAACGAAATGCTGCTGAAGTCGAGCTGATAGAATGACATATTACCTCTTTCTTAAAGAGTTTCCTTTGTGTTTTCCGAACCCTAAGCATCATTACACCCGAGCAAAACACGGAGTGCATTTTATATGGGGCCGTCATGACAAATAACAAAGTAAACAACGACAACAAACAAATAACCCTGCCGGCCTATATCTGCAAATCGGACGTGTCCCCGCCTTTTTTCCGCAACTCCTGGTAGTAGACGTTAAAACGCTCCTTGAGCACGGATATAGACCTGTTTAATTCCTCAAGTCTTTTTGCGTCCTCTTCTAATATTTCCTCGAAAGGAACTGTCTGGAGCTTAGTTTTAAGTTCCTCAACTTCGAGCTTCTTGGCGGTTATCTCTTCTTTGTATTTCATCAACTCTGTCCGTAGCTCATCAGGTTCTTTCTGCTCGGCTTCTCTCTTCACCTTGACATGAAATGATGGTTTAGCTGCAGGTTTTTCCTCCTCTTCTTTCTTACTGCACCCTGAGTCAGCAAGCGATATCAATATCAACAAAGACCAAAGAGTAACATTTTTCACAATCTTCATTTGTCCTGTCCTTTCAAACAAGCTCCGGGTTTCGATGCTCCAATCCATGCTCAACAGCACTGCTGTAACCTTCTCACACCCACAATAAGAACATAACTATTGTTTTCTCATTGCACGGGGCCAATCCAGGCCGATATTATTCTACTACTTCCTTGACACAAGTCGAGAAATTTCAGAATAAAAGTTGTAATTTTGGTTGCCGCGACATCTCTTTACTTGGTAAAATTACACAATAGAAACAATTTCAGAATTGGGCTTATTATTTATCACAATGAGGTGTTGATATGATTCTTCCAAGATTCATCAAAAAATTTCTCGCGATACTCCGGGGCGGCGTTTCCCCTGTCTTTATTTTCCTGTCAGTGATGCTTGGATTTTCGTTTGGCCTTATGCCAGGCTTCTCCGGCTTTCACACAATGCTGCTAATCGTGGTGCTGGTGTTGAATGTTCACGTGGGTCTGTTTCTATTGTCAGCTGGTATAGGAAAGACCCTTTGCTTCGCGGCGGCACCGGTCCTCTATTATGCCGGTGTATGGATACAAACTTATCTGTCTTTTCTGCTGCGCTTATTGGCGTCAATACCCGTGATAGGAATTACCGATTTCAGTAGATACTCAGTGGCTTCTGCTGTCATCCTCGGTCCAATCCTCGGCGGCATCGCCGGACTGCTTATGGCACGTTCTGTTATAAGCTTTCGCCGGATGCTGTTAAAACTCGAAGATGGTTCCGATAAGTTCAAAAAATGGTATTCCAATCGTTGGGTGCGCATCTTGGATAGGCTGCTGATTGGCAAGCGCACAAAGGACGCCAAATCGCTCTTCACCGCCAAAACTAAGTACATCCGAAAGGCCGGAGCTGCCTTGGCCATTCTGCTGATTGCCGCCTTTGCAATCGCAACAACCTTAATCAAAGACAGCACGATCAAAGATTATGCCTCCGGCACAATGACACGGGCCAACGGGGCCGAGGTAAGTCTCGATGACCTCGACCTCTCTATCCTGACAGGGGCCGTCTCTGTCTCCGGAATAGATGTCACCGACCCGGAAAATCCCAGTAACAATCAGCTCACCATCGGCAAAGTCGCTGCCGATGCCAGCCTGTATAACTTACTCTTGGGCAGGGTAGTGGTGGAGGAGGTGATTGTCTCCAATGTCAAGTTCAACCAGAAACGCTCGACGCCCGGCAAAGTAGATGAAACCACTACCAAACAAGAGCCGGCCGTTTTCGACCCCTGTAATTTTAAAGTCCCTGCCGACCTGACCAAACTCGAGACGTATCTAAAGGATGCCAAGGCCCTTAAAGAAAAGCTGCAAAAAATCCGTAAGTGGCTTCCAAAGAAAGACGCCGACAAAACCGCAACTCAACCAAAACAGGTGCCACAAAAGTACCTCGACTACCTTAAGGCCCACGCTCTTGTGTCTCCTTCACCTCGAATATTGGCCAAAAAAGTGATACTCGACAACGTCCAAATACCTTCGCCGACCTTCGCCAACAGCAAAATTATTCTAACAAATGTAAGCGATGCACCTAAGGCAGCCAAGCTGCCTGTAACTTTCGATATAAAGTCACTTGATACACCTGCCTCTATTACTGTTACAATCGACTACAGTTCGAAAGACCAGGTCCCAAAGCTCTCCGGAACCTTTGGTGGCTTCGACATGGCAAAAATACAATCGTCTCTTAGCGAAAACGCAGGCCTTGTGTTCGCCTCCGGAACCGCTTCAGGTCAATTCAACGGCGTAGCCACGAATGAATTTGTCGACCTCACCGTAGACATTGCCATCAGTAACCTTCGGGCAAAAGGTCAGGGAAAAGGAGTTTTGGGCCTGGGTTCCAAAACAACGTCCGAAGCGTTTGGTGCCCTAACAGACCTCAAGACAACAATACGGATTGTTGGGCCTGCCGGTGAACCACGTCTGTTATTTGATGTCAAAGGACTGACCGATGAATTGAAGAAGGCCTTGGTCAAAGCCGGCAAAGATAGACTTATCAAGGAAATTGATGATAAGCTCGGAGAAAAACTCGATGAAAAGCTCGGCGATAAAATCCCCGACGAAATTAAGGAAACCCTGAAGAAACCCACAGAGCTCATCAAAGGCTTATTTGGCGACAAAGACAAAGACAACAAATAAGAGAACAAGTGTGTACTATCACCTTACCCACGCCGAGCAGCGTGAGCATAACAGCCATTATTCTTCTATAACCTCTCTCATGGCCGCCAGTGTCACGTCTATATCTTCGGCCTCAATGCCATAATGAGTCACCACCCGAAAACGGCATGGGCCCCCTATATGTAATAGCCTGACCCCTTTTTCCCCAAGCCGCGTTAGAAAAGTCTGTACGTCGACCTTATCACTGACCAAGTCGAAATAAAGGATATTGGTTTGAACTGCCGCTAAATCAATGGACAATCCCTCTATTTGGTCTATTCCATCAGCCAGGCACCTGGCATTCGTATGGTCTTCTTTCAACCTCTCCACCATTTGTTCAAGAGCTATGATACCAGCTGCCGCAATAATGCCGGCTTGTCGCATACCGCCACCCAATACCTTACGGTTTCGCCGTGCCTCGGCGATAAATTCACTACTGCCGCAGACCGCCGAACCCACCGGCGCCGAAAGCCCTTTTGAAAGACAGAAGCTAACCGAATCGACACTGCGAGTCAACTCCTTCACATCCACCCCAAGGGCAACAGCAGCGTTGAATATCCGGGCGCCGTCGAGGTGTAACGAAAGGCCATAACGTTTGGCCAGCCCCGCAACCGAGTCGATATATTCAACCGACAGTGTGGAACCGTTGCAGCGGTTGTGGGTATTTTCTAAACAAATCAGCCGGGTGCGGGGAAAGTGTACGTTACTGCCACGAATCGCGGCTTCGATGTCCTCCAGCCGCATCGTACCATCCGGCTGATTTTCAACTGTATGTGGATGAATCCCGCCCAATGCCGACATACCACCGGCTTCATTAAGAAACATATGCGACTTATCGCCCAAGATTACTTCTTCCCCACGGGCGCAATGAGTAAGGCTGCATACTAAGTTACCCATCGTCCCGCTGACCACAAAAAGTGCCGCTTCCTTGCCCACTCGTTCCGCGGCCATCTGCTCAAACCGGTTGATGGTTGGGTCCTCACTAAAAACGTCATCCCCAACCTCTGCCCCATATATGGCCTCCCGCATCTCTGAAGTCGGCAAAGTAACGGTATCACTTCGCAAGTCGATGCTCTTCATAGCTTTTTTCTCTCCTGTAAAGAACCGGTTTCCCTTCTCACCATCACCTTAACCCAAACCTCGAACTACTATCTATTCCACGACAACTGCCGTACCTTTGCCCGAAGCCATCAAAAAAGCAGTTTGTTCGAGGATAAACATTAGAACACCCCCTCAAAAAAATGTCAATCTTGATATTCCCCTCCCGGTCATTGTCGGTCGCGCCGTGTATATAACAAGACCGAGGCTGTAGATGCCTTTGGCTGCAAGGCCTCCAAATCCGTGTATACCAGAAATAGTGTTGTGCCGTTAGTAATTGTCAGGTGGATTTCTTTTGCTGTTCGGTGGCGGGCTTTCCTTTTTTCTTGTCGGCCTGGCGTTTGAATTCCGTAGTGAACCACGGCTCATCATTAAGCTCACCGTCCTCGTTTAGGCCATAGAGCGCGATTTTTATTGTCTTGGCATCCACTTTCGAGTAGACGGTAGCATTCTTTTGTACTTCGCCCTCTGCATTAACACGCTCGCTTTTCGAGATAAGGCTGCCATCCTCTCGTCCGTCCCATGTTGCCTTAGACCTGCCACCTCTGTTGTCAATGCTCACCTGTGTGACCTTTTCCTGGTCCGGTACGTTGAAGATCATACCGCGAGAAGCATACTCACCCATTTTGAAATCGACGGTCAAAAGATGTCCGTTAAGCTCCCATTTATAGACTAACTGGATCACCGCACCCTCGTTGGTTGTGGTAGTCCATCGGCCAGCCAACCAGTCATAGCCGAATTCAGTCGTAAGGTCGCGCAGGCTTTGCTGAGCTACTGCCGAGCTGCTCCAGATGATGAGGATGGCTGTCATTAAAAACATAGTTTTTGACAAACCCACTTTTGCTGTTGTTCTTTCGTTCATTGCGTTTGCTCCTTTCTTAGATTGAATTTTCACCACACACTTCCAATTTGAACGTCGTAACTTGCCTCTGGAAAGGCTATCAAGACCGATACGAGTATATTCTTCTATGTCTGCAAAATCAAGAGTAAATATTCTCATTTCCTGCAGGCTATTGGTCACGGTGTGAGATGAGTTGCCCAGAGATATCGGTTCGAGGCAACGTAGAGAACACCATTGGCTGCTATAGGCGTACTGTAGGCGGGCGCGGACAGCCGCAATGCGCTGAGAAGTTTGGATTTTCTGCCGGCTGCCATGATGTAGAGCTTTCTCTTGTTGCCGAAGTACAGCTTGCCGTCGGCAACCAGCGGACCGCCCCATGTCTCATCCTTTGTCTCATATACCCAGCAGCGTTTTCCCGTTTCGGCATCAACGCAGTGAAGCCTTCCGGCAACATCGACCACATATACTAATCCGTCGTCAACGGCCGCCGTCGCGAGGCTGCGATCGATATCGTCGTATGTCCAGATGACACCGGTTTTGGTAATGTCACCGGTTTTCGATGCATCGATACAATGTAACATTCCTTTGCCGCGCCCGTGAGCTGGGTCCTGGCCTATCGCCACATACACTCGGCCTTCGTGAAAAACCGGCGTTGCAATAATCTGGCTGGGGCCGAGGTAATTGCCGTCGTTCTTATTGGTGCTGTTGGACTTGCGTCTGTCGCCCTGGTAATAAGGGATCGGTTTGCCGTTATGGAACCTGTACTCGGGGGGGTTGCAATCGTAGGACCAGACCTTCTTCAAGGGAACCGGGTTTTCACCGGCGGCCGTCAGTGCTTCGAAAGCATAGCATATACCGTCACCACCTCCGAAAAAGATAAGCGTTTTATCACCGACTTTTCCCGACGAGGGGGATGCCCACTGTGCGTGCCACATACGTGTACCGATTTTCTCTGCGTCGGTGGCCAGAAGTCGGCCGGTCATTTTATCCAAAACGACCAAACTGGGAGCCTGCGGCGCGATAACTTTCTTGTGGGGTTTGTCCACGCCGTTCGACGTGCCGACATAAAGCATGTCACCCACAATCAGTGCCGAACAACTGGCGGCATCGTGAGGAAAGACCCCAAGCTCATCGATCAAATCGAACCGCCAGATAATATCTCCGTCTTTTTCAGTCAATTTGACAGGTGTTTTGCCAAGTCCGGCCATGTACTGTGCTTCATCCATGTAGGGTCCGTCATTTCCATTAGCCTGACCCTTTACATCAAGGCATACGACCTCATCGGCGCTGGTCACAATATACACACGATCTCCATCGACATTCGGCGATGAGCACACACCGAGATACTGATGACCAAAGTGTATACCAGCGGGCAGTTTGCGCCGTTCGGGTATAGCCAACTGCCAGAGCAGCCTGCCGCTGTCTTCGGCGAAACATTTGAGAAGTCCACCTTTGGCAAAGTCGAACCTTGGGTCGGCCGACAGGGTCTGCGCATTGGTGCCGACAAAGACCCGACCGTCGGCCACGGTTGGATTACCATAAGCAAAAGCCCCAAGCCTGGCTATCCATTTGACATTTCTTGCCTTCTGGCCGCTTGCCTTGTCCCTGTCCGGTTCAAAAGAGTCGGGCAGGCCCTTCTCCTGTGAAACCATGTTCCGGTTATTTGTTCCGCCCCATTGCGGCCAGTCAGCGGCTGGTGTGGAAAGCGAAGTGCTTAGGATGCAAATAGCGATGACAACCTTCGATAAAGTCCTATTCAAAAGCATGGTTTTTTTCCTTATGTATCATATTTGCTCGACAAAATGGCTTGAACGGCATTATTTTACATACTTCAAGCCGAAAGTCAAGGACAAATAGTGCCAACCCTTAATGTGCAGTTCAGTGTTTTCTCACAATCACCGCACCGATGTCCCGCACAAATTGAGCTTAGGCTCACGCCTAATTTGGTGCAGGGCAAGCCAGGCAGCAAAAGCGTAGCTGGTTCGGGGATTAAATGTGTTCTTTCCAAATAGACATAAATTTTGGTCTACATTTCTTGGCTCTCGATAAAAATGGATTATACTTTATATAGGGGTAGTATTTCGTCTTCTTCTGACAAAATACAAAAAGTGTGGGGCCCGACCGTGAAAAATCCGATAAAATATAACCGAACAGTCCGATGCAGAACCGCAGTATATAATGGAGTCGACTCCCACAAATGGGCAAACAAAATGGAAATACAACACCTTATTTCATCTAAGCCTGATGCAGAAGTAATGGCCACACTACGCAGGAATCACAATTGCATACCATAATTTGCGTTTCGCTCATTGTATGTGGGTTAGATTCTCGGCAATAGCCTTTAGTCTCTCCGTACCAAATCTTTAGCGTTTCCTTCTCAACACTTGTCCCCGTGAAAACGGGGATCACCACACCCAAACTGAGCAGCAAGAGCTTTGCAGGTGTGGATTCTACAGGTGTTCAAACTTCATCGGACAATGGAAACCCTGTAAATTTGGCCATCGGGTTTTATCCAAAACATGGCGTTTCTTCCCTTTGTATAAGTTTGCAATGGATAATACCTGGATTTGTCTACTGCGTTGTTGTGCCACCCCTCGTTGGATGTATAAATGATTGGCTTCATGCTTTCTCTGAAAGGCATTGTATAAGATGTGATTTTAATATAGGAAAAGATTTGACCGCCAAGGCCATCATCCACTACTTGGTCTGGTTCCCCTGCTGAAGCAATTAAACTGTTCCGGTCTTTACCAATCCATTGCTGCCCTAATTGTTGCTCTAACTGTGCTACTGACGTGCAACCTGTGATTGCGCAGCAAAAAAACAGACAAACACACTTTTTCATTTTTACCGTCTCCTTCTCACAATAACCGCACCCAAGCCGAGCAGGAAGAGCTGTACGACTATTCCCAGCACGCTTGCGGAGGATCAAGGTTGCATTCCAGCCAACTAATTGTAAAACGTGCAAAATCTTCAAAATTAACCTTGCAGTCCTTGTTGAAATCCATTGCTGGATATTCTGTACAAACGGTTTGAATTATGCCGGATGGTGATTTGCTTGCCTCAGCCGTTCCGCCGTAAGCACCCATGTTAATTCTACCGCCGTTTGGATTAGGCTCAATACCAATGAGGTCACAGGGGTCACCAGCATCAATACAAAGGCTCGTGGTAGCATCAATTACCCATGTTTCACTATTTGCATCCCACCTGCCAGCTTCCGATTTCAGATGGAAGTCATTGAAATAATCCTCAAACAGAGGGTCTTCGTGAATATCCGTTGCAGGAGGGATTGTATTATTATAACTGCCATACAAGTTTCCCCATACATTGTTGTATTTGATTGTCCCACTGCAACTTACCAATCCCCAATTATTGAAAGCGACAATACAATTTTTGACCTCGTCATTGCAACTGGTTAAACCACGCTCATTCCAAACAATTGTACAATTAGTAATTTGGCCACCACAACCTTCCAAGCCTGAAAAATGATTTTCCAGTAATAAACAATTAGAGATTTTGCCATTACAACGGCTTAAGCCATAACCACACTGTTGAACTATACAGTTCCTGATTTCTCCATGACAATTAAATATGCCTTTGTTGGTATTTCTGATTATGTTGTTAGTAATTAAAGGAGATGAGTAATAGCATTCTATACCGATTCCATTATAAGGAGGAGAACCTGGTTCTGTATTTTCAATAGTAAATCCAGTAAGAACAGAATTACTGTCTTCCCCTGATTCAAATCGTACTGTAGCCAGATAGTCATAATCGCTTCTAATTATTGTGCTTTCTACTGTATTAAAATCAAGAGGATCAGTACCGGTTAAAGTTATCGCTCTGCCGTAAAAGTTTATATGTTCAACATAAATACCCGGCTGGACTTCTATAATATCACCGTCACGAGAATAGCTGATTGCGTCCTGGATATTGTTGAAGTCACCGGCTCCATTAGGCTCGACAATAATTGTTTCCGCTTGGCAGGGAACGGCCAAAATCAGCCAGGCAAGTAAAAAGATTTGTCTTTTCATAACTCTTTACCTCCTAACAAAATTGTCATTATTTTCACTCCCACCAAAAAGGCACCGCTATCTGTGCGTTTTTAAGGCCCACATCTTACCATCAGGAGGAGCGGGCGGTGCCTCTTTTCAGGACTAAAGAAACACTTTCCTTTTGCCTTGAGAGATTACAACTTATTTTCTCCATTAGATGTATTTCTCCATCAGTGAAAGCTATACAATTGTATACCTGTTGCCCTTACTAAATCAAGGAAAAAAAGAGAAAAAAATTGCCGTTTTTGCCAAAATCCCGCAGAATTATGGATATAAATCGGCTGAAATTGAGAAGATTTCTCAAAAAGGTCTATCTGAAGACGAGGTCGTTCTTTTAAACTGTAAGCTGATGTCTGTATTGCTCGGAAAATCGGCCTTTCTCATTACCCCGAAATTATCATTTTCCAACTTCCTGAAAAGTCCGGTATATTTAACCATACTAAATAGGCGGGTCATTAGGCCTGCGTGGCAGCTAACACATTTGCCAAAGTGATAAAAAGGGAACGGCTATGAAAAAGAAAATATCCATACTGCTTGTTTTGATGTTTGGCTCGATGTTGCTGACGACGTGTACCCGGCGAAGCAAACAGGCCAACGAGCATGAAACACCCTCCCTCGTGGAGTTGGTCAAGAAAGGTGAATCAGAACTCTTTAAAGTACCCTTTGACCGCTACGAAACAGGGACGAAAGGGCTTCCCATCGGAGTATTTGACTCCGGCATCGGCGGCCTCACGGTACTCACAGCTATCTTGGAGCTCGACGCATTTAACAACCTCACTCACGAACCCGCCCCGGACGGCCGGCCGGACTTCGAGAACGAGCGCTTCGTGTACCTCGGCGACCAGGCAAACATGCCCTATGGCAACTACCCATCCGAGCAAAAGGTCGATTTCCTGCGTGAGCTTATCATCAAGGACGTAGTCTTCCTCCTCGGCTCCCGCTACTGGCTTTGTGCCGCTTCGGAAATACCCAACCACGATAAGCCGCCGGTCAAAGCCATCGTCATCGCCTGCAACACAGCTACTGCCTACGGCTTGGAACCCATACGCGCTGCACTAAAGCACTGGGACCTGCCGGTTCACCTTGTTGGTGTTGTCGAAGCCGGTGCGGATGGTGCCATTCATGCTATAAACCAGCAGGGCAAAAGGGGGGCTGTCGCTGTCTTAGCCACCGTCGGCACCTGCAAAAGCCAAGGCTATGTCCGCGCAATTACAAAGTCAGCCGAGGAAGCTGGTATCGAGCCGCCGATAGTGATTCAGCAGGGATGCCTCGGCCTTGCCGGTGCCATCGAGGGCGACCCATCGTACATTACCTCGCCCGAATCTGCTGCAACCGTGGACTACCGCGGACCGGCTGTGGGCAACAAGGCCGCACCCATTGTTCCTGCATTGTCTGCACAATATAGCTTCGAGACCAAAGGGCTTTTAGGAAACCTCGGCCCTCCTGTCACCTGGCGGCTTAATTCTGTAGAGAACTATATCCGCTATCATACCACGTCCCTGATGGAACGATATCGCCGCAGCCCCAATTCTGAGCCAATCAGCACTGTAATCCTGGGTTGCACACACTTCCCTTACCAGGTAGACAGCATCGCGACATCGTTTGGTCGGCTGCGCAACTTCCGTAACTCGGATGGTGATGAGCCTTACAAAAACCTGATTTTCGAACAGCTCACTTTCATCGACCCCGCCGCTCTTACTGCAACCCAGCTTTATGAAGCCCTCGCCGATGCAGGATTGCTCATCAACAAGGCCGATGAGTCTATCCTCACCACGGATGAATTCTACATCTCGGTGCCTAACGCGTCCCTTGCCGGTGTGAAGCTGGCAGCTAATGGTGGATTCACCTATGAATACAAGTACGGCCGTGTCCCCGGCAACTTTGCGGCCGAGTACGTCAAACGTGTGCCCATGAGCAGCGCCAATCTTTCGGACACTGTTCGCCGGAGCATCAAAACGAGGACGCCCGAAGTATGGAAACGGCTGGCCAGGTTCAGCCGCAAAAGTCCGCGAACTATGGGCCTGCCGGTATCAGCACGTATTATGCCAACCAACTGATATGTTAAAGTTGATCACCTCCTGCCGGATTGTAACAGGAGAAACAAAGAATATTCACAAACCTGGTTGGATATAACCTCCAAACACTGTAATTTCCTGTAATTGTAAAAAATAATGTGATATATTAGATAAAACTAAGATCAGCACTGTAGCTGAGCACAGTTGACCTAAGAACAATAGTTTCCAGGAGCATTCAATATGTTTGTACGACGCTGTATATCTGTTCTTGTCTGTTATTGTATATTCTCTGGTTGTATGGCGTTTTCCATCGCCGAGGAAATCCAAATACGCAAAATTCCGGTTACAAAAGGCTTGGCCTCACATCCGGTCAACGGCGGCCGATGTTTGATTTCGGACGGAAAATATCAGTATATCGCTTTTTACGATGGTGACCACCGAATGACCGTGGGAAAGCGGAAACTGAGCGAGACCAAATGGGACTTCGCCAGGCTCCCGGAAAAGGTTGGATGGGACACGCACAACAGGGTCATACTCTTTCAGGACCGAAAAGGATATCTTCACATTACAGGCAATATGCACTGTGCGCCTTTGAAGTATTATCGAACAAAAGAGCCTGCCAACATTCATACATTCCAGCCGATTCACAAATGGACCGGTGACTACGAAGAAAGAGTCACATATCCCAGCGTATTGAAACTCCGCGATGGTTCAATCTACATTATGTACCGGCACGGAGGCAGCGGTAATGGAATGAGAATCTTAGTCCATTATAACGAAGATACCCAACAATGGACAAAGACCGTACCTTCTCTTACCAATGGCCGCGACCGCAATCCTACCTGCAACGCTTATCCGTTTGGTGTCGTGGCAAAAGACTCGGCGGGCAAAATACCGAAGTCGGGTATCCTGGAGGATAGAGATGGTGTGTGGCACATCGCCTGGTGTTGGCGCCAAACTCCCGATGTCATAACGAATTTTGATATCTGTTATGCCAAAAGCCTCGACCATGGATTATCCTGGAAGGGCTGGGATGGACCTGATTTGAAACTGCCCATCACACCTGAAAATGCCTACGTAGTTGAACATATCGAGCAGAAAAGTGGATTGCTCAACGGCGGCTCTTTAACTGTGGATGGCCGGGGACACCCATATATTGGCTATACACGCTTTGATAAGGATGGCAATAATCAAATATATATCGCAACACCGGTCGATACGAAATGGAAAATCATCCAGCTTACTGACTGGAAACATCGCTTTTATTTTCAAGGTCGGGGAACGATTCCACAAAGTCCTCCTGTACCCAGAGTGTCAATCACAAATGATAATAAAATCCTGATAACATACAGCTACACGTATGCAAACCCCAAAAAAGGACAGTTGGTTCTCACCAGAAAACAATTGCTTAATATGAAACCCGGCCAATATCCTTTTCAGAAAGTTAAAGCCTCTCACTCAGGTATACCGCACGTCCGCGCTGTCAATCACGGCCCATTACCGCAAGGCTATATACATTATATGCAGCAGGAAGCTGACTCACCCAACCGCGACCGCAAACCACAAAATCCGCGAGAACCTACGATGATTTATGTCGTTGAAGTAAAGAACAAGAGGTAACGGTTTTCCTTCCTGGCTCGTAGCTAAGGAAGGATATACAAGTTATATGGAAAAACACAGACCAAATGAACGGAGGATTATATGAAATCTCGCGCCATATTTATCATCGGAGCTTCAACTGTCCTGATTTTCGCAATGGCCTCGCACGCCGAGGTCAAAATCTTTGCCGACCATAACCGCAACGAATACGCAACGCCCGATTTCAAGTTCAGGAAAGTTCCCTCGCCCTCCAAAAGCGACGCAGCTACAAAAGCAAAGTTCACCATCGTCGACGGCAGGAGGGACCGCAATGGCGGCAATGTCGATAAGCTGGGCGATGGCAAAATCCCCCTCGAGGAAGACCAGCCGTCTGAGAATTTCTTCTTTAACGCGGGCACCGACGGGGGCCGGCTTCTTGTTGACCTGGGCCGCACTATCGATATCAAGCAGGTAAACACGTATTCGTGGCATCCAAACACACGCGGGCCGCAGGTGTATAAGCTCTATGCCGGCGATGGAAAAGCCGATGATTTTAATTCTCAGCCAAAAAGGGGAACCGACCCGAGGACGTGCGGGTGGAAATTGGTCGCGAGTGTCGATACCCGACCGAAGGACAAACCAGGCGGCGGGCAGTACGGCGTCAGCATCTGCGATTCTAACGGCACCATCGGCAGGTATCACTATCTGCTGTTTGACATTTCCCGCACAGAAGGAACAGACCCGTTCGGCAACACGTTCTACAGCGAAATCGACGTAGTCGAGCCCAATGCGCCGGTGGTTGTGGTGACGCAGGCCACGAAACCGTACGGGAAAACCTTCGAGGCTGAGAAAGGAAAATACCGCATCACCATCTATACATCCGAAACACCCGACCTGACAGAATGGGCGCACAAGGAGCTGGCCCCGGTCCTACAGAAATGGTATCCGAAAATCGTCAAGATGCTGCCCAGCGAGGGATATCAAGCCCCAGGGAGGCTCAGCATCACCTTCAGTCCGAACATGCGAGGTGTGGCGGCAGCAAGCGGAACACGTGTTCGGTGTGGTGCGGGCTGGTTCAGACGGCAACTGCAGGGCGAAGCAAAGGGCGCAGTCGTGCACGAGCTGGTGCATATCGTCCAACAGTACGGCCGGGCGCGGCGAACCAATCGCAACGCTACACGAAATCCCGGCTGGCTCGTGGAGGGAATCGCCGACTACATCCGTTGGTTCCTCTACGAACCCCAGACTCGCGGTGCCGAAGTTACCAGCAGAAACATAGCGAGGGCTCGGTACGACAGCAGCTATCGCATTTCCGGCAATTTCCTGAACTGGGTCACCGAGACATACGACAAGAACATTGTGCGTAAGTTGAACGCGGCCGCTCGCCAGGGCAAATATAACGAGAAATTGTGGAAGGAGGCTACCGGTCACACCGTGCAGGATCTCGGCAACGAGTGGAAACGACATTTGGAGAAGAAAATTGCTGACGATGCCGCCGCCACCGCGAAGACCAAAACTCCCACCGAAGAGGATAAGTAGCCTGGAAGGCAGTCATCAACCATCCCTTCTCCGGCATCACCGACAAAAACGCAAACGGGATCGCCCTCAAACCTCCTTCCACTGTCCCGGAATGGGGACAGGAAAACGTCCGTCTTCGTCGGCTTTGACAGGGGCCGGGCTGTCGTAGTCCAGGTCGTCGAGGTAGTCGCAGAACTGGAAGTTGGACTTCATTATCTGGTCCCAGGTAACTTTCTGGCCGGTATGACAGGCGGCGCGGCCCATGAGCGATGTGAGGTCCGAGTAGACTGCGCGCTTTGTTTCATTATGCGGCCGGTCGTTGCGGATACTGTCGATAAAAACGTTCCACTCGTACTGCCAGGGACTATGAGCATCCTTTGTGGGCGTCCACGCAATGTTGTCCTTCTCGATCCGCTGGTCCTTGTACAAGTGGACGGTAGCGGCGTGCGTTCTGCCGGAGAACTGTGCCGCGCACTTGGTGCCGTGAATGTACGTGGCGAAGTCACCGCGGGTATTGTTCATTCGGCGGAAACCACAGAACGCCTTCGTTCCGTCGGCGAAGGTATACTCCATCGAGTAGATGTCGATGTTCTGCCCACAGTCTTTGCTGCGGGGTACACGGCCGCCCATGCCGATCGCAGAAACCGGCCAGGCATCCTTGATCCAGCAGCACTCGTCGATCTGGTGGATTAGATTATCAACCATGTGGCCCGAGCCGATCCAGAACAGATGGGCCCTGCCGAACTGCAGCTGACTCATCATATTGTTGGCCTTGTCGCCCTGATTACGGAGCCACGGAGCGCCACCCAGGCGGTTGGCGCGGATTAGCGGTATCTCTCCCATGACGCCGTCGCGGATTTTCTTAATCAGCGCCTGGCGGGCCGGAGAGTGACGGCACTGGACCCCGGCGAGGACCTTGACGCCCTTCCTATCGGCCTCCTGGCCCGCGCGGAGCAGTCGATGCAGACCACCCGGATCGGAGGCGAAAGGTTTTTCCATAAACACATTGATGCCCTTGCGGATGGCGTACTCCACGTGCAGCGGCCGAATATAAGAGCGCGTCGTGCACATGGCTACATCGCCGGGCCTGAGGATGTCGATGGCCTTGCGATAGGCGTCGAAGCCACGGAACCTGCGGTCCTTGGTGACGTCGATTTTGTCCGGAAACTTTTTCTTCAGCGACTTAATCGATCTTTCCATCTTCGCATCGATGAGGTCAGCCGTGGCATACAGCTTGATCGGCCCGCCGTTCGGGACAGACAAGGCGTTGCCAACAGCGCCGGTGCCGCGCCCCCCGCAGCCGAGCAGAGCCAGGCGGATTGTGTTGTCTTCACCGGCGAAAGCGACAGGAGCGATACTGCCAAGCACGGCCGCGCCCGCGGCCAGCGAGCAACCCTGTTTCAGAAACTGTCGACGGTTGACATTGGACTTGTTGATAGATTTAGTCATGTTTGCCTCCTGGATTGATGATGGAATCGATTGGAATTTGCTTTCTTAGTATGTGTGTAAGGCACCGCATCCGGCGCCGTGAACGCAAGAAAAAACGACTGAGATTTTCCGTTTGATATCATAGATAGTGCTCCTGCACATTTAACGTCTTATGATATAGGATTCTGAATCCGTTGTCAACTGGTTTGTACAGGAAAGGCGTTTTAGAGGAGGATACACCGCCGGCAACTTGAACAATCTAAATACTTGAGAGTGGTAAATTTAGATAGGATATTGCACCCGATTGTACTAACCTGTGCATCAAAAACGGAGAGGGCGGGATTCGAACCCGCGGTAGGGGCGTTTACCCCTACGACGGTTTAGCAAACCGTTACCTTCAGCCACTCGGTCACCTCTCCGAGTAATTCTATCATAATCTATATTCTGCAAGCCAAATTTGCAAGAAGATAACCAGGTAACTGGCAATTTACCAATCACCAATTACCAGTTACCAATCACCAATTGCCAGTTACCAATTACCAATTACCAGTTATGGAAACTCGAAGTACCGCCCCTTCACAGCCTTTCTATATCCCTTCTTACAATCTCAGCAATGATTTGTTCTTGTTCTGATAACGCCGGCGATGGCTGCCCAATTGTATGGCCGGCCGACCCAGCTTCCCGCTCCTGCCTTTGAGCTTCATCTTTTTCACCGGGCGCCCTTCTCCTTATCGCGGTGATTTTTCGATGCTCAGCCATAATCCCTTCAGCCAGGTCGAATTTCGGTATTTCACTTGTTTGTTGTTCCGTTTCAACCGGTGTCTTTGGCACTGCAGTGGGGGAGGGCTCGTTTTGGGCTGTTTCTTGCAAATTTTTTTCCTGGCCGGCTATGTTCCCGTATGGCGGGGGCCCCGGTATTATATCTCGTCCGCGAAGAACATCTGCTTTACGCGGCTCGCTATTAGTATCAAATTGTTCATTACTATTGTCCATACTCACCGCTATAACCTCCTTGAATACTTCCTTACTGTAACCGGATTGTCGCAATTAATCAAGAAGAAAATGCGGCTTCTCGGCTGTCAAGACATTTGATGCTATAGCCTTTAAGCCGTAATTACCGCCGGCGTGCTGGTTATCCAATGTACGCTGTTAACCAACTGAAAAATATTGCGGTTCATTATCTTCACAGCTCAGAGCTATCAATACAAATAGATACTTTTAATTCGAAATCGAAAGCGTATCACCGGTTTCTTTTTGCAGTTGTTTGAAACGCTTTTTCAGCTTTTTGATAATTCCTGCATTTGCCGGATCGTCTGCGATGTTTTTCATTTCCATGGGATCGTTCCTTAGATCATAGAGCAGCGTCTTATCGATTTTGGGATAATATATCATCTTGTAACCGTCCATGGTGATCATCCGCTGGAGTTTCACATAGCCGCCGTAAATAGCGTCATAAGATTGTTTACTTTTGCCTTCGATCAGGGGGAGCAGGCTCTTAAACTGGACCTGGGCGGGCATTTCTACTCCGGCAAGATTGAGCGAAGTTGCCATAATATCCTGCAGGTAGATGGGGGAGTCGATTTTTTTGTTTTTCGGCACATTCGGGCCTTTGACCATTAAGGGCACTCTTACGCTGTGGTCGAACATGTTCTGTTTACCGAACAGGCCGTGATGACCGACCGCCAGCCCGTGATCGGAGGTGAAGAAGATGTATGTGTTCTCGGCCTTGCCGGTTTTTTCAAGTGCGGCGAGAATGCGCCCCACTTGCGCGTCCATGTGCGTGATTATCGCATAGTATTCCTGCCGGTGAACTTTGACGGCATATTCGGTTCGGGGGAATGGGCCCAGTTTTTCATCGCGAAGATTTTTGCCGCATCCGATCGAGTCCTTGTACTCGTATTCATCCTGGTAGTTTACCGGCACCTTGACCTTGTCCAGCGGATATTTGTCGATGTATTCCTTGGGCGACTGTCGCGGGTCGTGGGGGGCGTTAAAAGCCAGGTACATAAAGAAGGGATTGTTGCTTTTTGCGGCTTGTGTCAGGAACTGTTCAGCGTCGTCGCCTAAAACTTCGCTCCAGTGTTTGCCGCCTTTCCAGAAGCCGCCGAACTTCGTATCATACGGACTCCATACATCCTTCTTGCCTTCGATGGGGCGGTTATATCCTTGCTTTGTCTGGTTGGGCATACCGGGGCGGACGTTGGTGACGTTGTCGAAGATTTTCTTCGGATCGATCTTGACGTGCCACTTGCCGCTAAAATACGTATCATACCCGGCCTGTTTCATGTATTGGGACCAGAACCTCCCCTTTGCTGCTTCGTCCTTGAGAGTTGGTTCTGCGTTTTTTGCATGCCAGAGGAATCGTCCGGTGTTAAGCATAGTACGGCTTGCCACGCAGACCGCACCATGCCAAGCGCCCTGATTATACGCGTGGGTAAACGTTACGCTGCCGCGGACGAGCCTGTCGAGGTTGGGGGTTTGTATCTCGTCATTGCCGAGGGCTCGCAGAGTCTCGAAACACTGGTCGTCTGCGAATATAAAAAGAATATTCGGCTTCTTTTTATCCGCACCGAAGGCCCGCATGTTCGGTAATGCAAGGGCGGCAATACCTGCCCCCACAAACTTCATAAAACTTCGACGTGTACAACAATAACTCATCAGATTCTCCTGAACTGACATTTACTACTTAACGCTTAAAAAACACAATTTTCTCCGTTCGACATCAACAATCTTACAGAATTCACTCTGAGCTTTCAAGGATTTTTTCTGTTCTTTCCCTTACAGCTATCCAATCCGTCGCAATCTCACGGCCTTTAGGTCAAAGGCTGTCTCCCCTGGAATCTCCACAGCCCTCACGACAAGCTTCGTTCGCCCCTTGTTTAGTTCAACTTCACCGAGGATCAGAGGCGCCCAGATTTTTTCATACACTTCTCCACGCCGCACCCGGTCGGGGCTCGGTAGGGGGGCGGGATTGTGCGCTTTACTTACCACGCCCTCCAAACTCTTGTTCCCTATCTCTACTCGCACCTTCGTGCCAACGTTTTCCTTTGGGCAGATATACATCAACGTTACCTCAAAACGCCCGCCTTCGACCACTTTAATCTCCCACCAGGGATACGCCTCTGTACTTGTCCAGTTGGTAACATAATCGTTGGCCCAGCCGGAACGGCCCTTGTAGCTAATCCCCTTTTTGGAAAGCGGTTCCAGAAAGGCTTCGTGACCGGGCAGAGTTACCTCGGGCCATCCCGGGTAGCCGATCTGAATTGGAAGGGGGGCAAAGCCTGATTTGGTAACATCCGCCGCCGCTGTTTCGAAGGCCGCGCTAAGCTTCTTCACAACTACCGGATGATTTTTTGATACATTCTTCTTCTGGCCCGGGTCACTGACCATATCATAAAGTTCCCAGCGATTCCTGCCCTTAACAGCCCGCCACCGCTGCGTGCGGACCGAACCTGGAACATTTGATCCCCGCGGACTTCTAAATGTAAATATCATACGGTCGGGCCAGCCACCGGTTTCACCTTCCAACAGCGGCAAAAGGCTGACACCATCCTGTGGCAATGTTTTCGGCATATCCAAACCACACATCTCGATGATTGTTGCAAACATATCGATATGGGCGGCAATCTGAGTAACCTTGGTCCCAGGCTTGATATGTCCCGGCCAGCGGATGAAAAGCGGAACGCGTATACCGCCTTCATGCACGCTCCCTTTACGGCCTTTCATATCGCCATTGTAGCGGTCGGAGTTGGGGCCGTTGTCCGTCAAAAATAAAACGATCGTGTTGTCGCTCAACTTCAACTCATCGAGGCGCTTTAGAATCCTGCCGATGTTATCGTCAAGGTTCTCAACCATCCCGTGCACACAAGCAGTCTTGTTATCAAGGCCGCGCTTTTTGTACTTATCGAAGTAGCGGTCGGGCACCTGGAAAGGAGAATGCGGAGCATTATATGGCACGTAACAGAAAAAGGACCGCTCTTTATTCTTTTCAATGAACTGTATCGCCGCGTCAGTCAACACATCGGAGATATAACCTTTAGTTCTAACTAATCGGCCATTCTGTTCGAGCGTTGTATCGAAGTAATTGTTCCAGTGTCCGCAGCAGAAGCCTAAGAACTCACCGAAGCCCTGCCCGTTCGGATTATGGGGATAATGCGCTCCATTGTGCCATTTGCCGAAGCACCCTGTAGCGTAGCCTGCCTGCTTAAGGGCCTCAGCGATTGTAATTTCCTCGCTGCGCATGTTCTCACGACCCCGTGTCACACCGTGCGTGCCCGTCCGTAAGTGGTATCGCCCGGTAAGCAAACTCGCCCGCGTCGGTGCACATACTGGACTGACGAAGAACCGCTCGAACCGGGCTCCATCAGAAGCAAGTCTATCTATCACCGGCGTATCGATTTTATCGTTGCCATGCGAACTTATATCACCCCACCCCTGGTCGTCGGTCATTATCAAAACAACATTCGGCCGTTTTCTTTCAGTTCCCGCGATTTGCCCTGCACTCGCACAGCCCGTCAATACCGATAGTGTCCCAGTCGAAACCGCTGCTGAACCCATCGTTTTCAAGAACTCTCTTCTTGTTTGACCGAACATGCAATTTACTCTCATATCCTTTTCTTCTTCTTTTTTCTATCGCTCTGCATATATCCTCTGGCGTAATCGGCCCGGCAGCGCTGCTCGGTCTTGTCCGGCTCCTCACCCAGTTCCTTAACAAGAGCAGAGTGCATCGCCCTAACCTGCCGCTTGTACTTTGCCTGCCCCGCAAGATTCTTAAATTCTCCAGGATCGTTCTTAAGGTCATACAGTTCCCGCTCCGCAGGGTGGTTCTCATCAGCAGCAGTATGGTAAACATACTTGTATCTGCCCATACGAATCATCGCAAATCCCGAGGCAATGTTGTGAGCGTAGTATTCGCTAATGGCGACATCTTTCCAGTCACTTTTGGCCTTATCCATCCATTGAACCATGGAGTCACCGTCCCAATCGCCCGGAACCTCTGCTCCCCCTAACTCCGCGATAGTCTGCACCACGTCCACCAGTGAGCAAGCCTGTGTTCGCCGCTGTCCGCCTTTCCACCGCGAAGGCCAGCTCACAATCAGCGGCACCCGGCTGGCGTGCTCGTACATACAGTTCTTCCACCAAAGCCCGTGCTCACCCATATTCTCCCCGTGGTCGGTCGTATAAATTACGACCGTATTGTCCGCCATTTCACTATTCCTCAGCGCCTTTAGAACTTTGCCTATCTCATCATCAAGCCACTGCGTCAGCCCGTAGTACAGCTCGCGTCCCTTCCGCACGATATCATCCGGCGCGTTCTCAACGTTGAAGCCGATACGCAGATGCTTATAATTTTGAGGCTGCGCTTCAAGGTGCCCTTCGGGAATTTTCGGCATGGGGACCTTTCCCTTGTATTGCTTCCAGTACTTCTCCGGCACAATCAGAGGAAAGTGCGGTGCAAGATAACCTACAAACAGAAAAAACGGCTTGTCACCCGTCTTGTGATTTTCCAGAAACTCTACCGTCCCCACCGTTACTTTTCTGTCGTGAGTCAAAATACTCGATTTATCCCCTGTGTGAAAATTGCCAAAGCGTCCCGACATCCCTGCCTTGGGCGTAAGGTCACCGGCTTTGCGCCGTCCACCTTTGCCCGTCTTGCGAGAGTTGTTCATATTGCCGCCAATCTCTCTAAATCCATACCGCCGTGTACGGTCGTAGTGCATCTTCCCGCAAAGCAACGACTCGTAACCCGCCGCGTTCATAATCCGCGGCAGAGATGGGCAATCCGCATTGTCAAGCCGGCAGCTGTTGCTCCAGGCGCCTACTCGCGATACATATTTGCCGGAAGTAAACGAAAGACGCGATGGCACACACAAAGGTGAATTGCAGTAACAGCTCTCGAACGTCACCCCCCTCCGGCTCAGACCATCAAGATTCGCCGTCCGCACAATATCATTGCCATAGCTGCCTGTCACGCTCGCATTATGCTCGTCCGACATGATAACCATGATGTTAGGTTTGCTTGCAGCCTTCCGCCTGCCGAACACCAACCGCGGCAACAACATCGAGCCAGTTGCAACTCCAGCCGCCTTAAGAAAATCCCTCCTGTTCCGTCTGATTATGCTCATCACCTGACTCCTTCACTATAAACGTTTCACGTAGACATAATATGCGCCACGGGATGCGCCCTTGTCATCTGTGAACCATGTCTGCAAACGTGTCTTGCCTGCTTTAAGCTTTACCCGGAATGTCACCGCATGCGCGTCTTTGGGAACCGGCTTGCTCACATCCACGTTTGCTATCTTGAGCCTCGCTTTGGTTACGCTTATCGCCTTTCCCTTCGCAATAGCTGCCGTGATTGGTTTATCAACCTCGACCGGCCATCGCCGCAGGGCAAACTCATACGTGCCGGCACGCGCCACTTCCACCGCCCAGAAACCGTTCGCCTGCATCCCGTTGCGCACCGACCCCTGATGCCACGGCACTCTTGGAGTATGCCAATCGTGAGACATCAATCGCACCGGATTTTCTTTGTTCGACCCAATGATAGTCTCACAGTACTCATCGAAGCCCTTGGACAGGTCCGCCCACCACTCTTCATAAGCCTCGCGCAGTTTCTCAACAACCTTGGGGTGTTTGTCGGCGATGTTGTTCGTCTGGCCGGGGTCCGCCTTTATATCATAAAGCTCTTTGCCGTTGACCAGCCGCCATCGGTCCGTCATGACCGCGCTCTTCCGCCACTTCTCAGGATTTTCGATCCGTTGCGAGTGAACAAGTAGCGTACGGTCAGCCCAGTTGCTGACACCGCCCTTCAGTAAGGGTGCCAGGCTGTCACCGTCGAACTTGACGCCCCGTGGTTTCTTCAACCCGCACAAACCAATCAGTGTCGGCAGCATATCGATATGTGCCGTCAGCCGGTCAACGTCCCTGCCTCCTTCCAATCCACCACCGGGCCAGCGAATAAAGCACGGCACCCGGTGCCCGCCGTCGTACTCGCTTCCCTTGGTGCCTCGCATACCTGCGTTGAATCCCACGCCACGGCGAAAGCCCGCCGCCGTTCCATTGTCGGTCATGAAGATAAGAATAGTATCTTTTTCAAGACCCAGCGCTGTCAGTTTCTTCACAAGCCGCCCCATGTTCTCATCAATATTGGTAATCATCCCGTAGAAGGCGGCGTTGGGTACGTCCTTATTGCCCTCGTACATCTTCTTGTATTTTTCAGCGACAAGATACGGCCCATGTGGCGCATTAGTAGTAAGGTAACAAAAGAATGGCCGCTCCTTATTGGCTTCGAAAAATTTCATCGCACCATCAAACCAAACATCGGTACAGTAGCCGGAGAACTTCTTAAACTCACCGTCATGCTGGTATGTATCATCGAAATAATCGTTGCCCCAGTAGTCCGGACCCTGCCCGACTCCGCCTCCGCCGTGAATGAGCACCTCGCCGAATCCCCGGTCCTGTGGCCGAAATGGATAGTTGTCCCCCAGATGCCACTTGCCGAAGATGCCCGTCCGATACCCGCTCGCCGAAAAAACGTCAGCCATCGTAACTTCATGCTTGCCTAAAAGCGACCGGCCCATAATCGTATGCCAAACACCCGTCCTCGTTGAGTAATGACCCGTCATCAGGGCCGAACGTGTCGGCGAACAGGTCGGGTCAACGTGGAAGTCCGTCAGGCGAATACTCTGCGTATATAGCTCGTCAAGATTCGGCGTTTGGATTACAGGATTCCCATGGCATCCTAAGTCACCATAACCCTGGTCGTCTGTTATGACGAGGATAACATTTGGCCGCTTTCCCTGTGTCCTCATCCACTTGCTTGCGCCGGCACAGCCCGGCAATATCGATACCGTACCTGCCGAGGCCGCAGCCAGGCCCATTCTTTTGAGAAACTCTCTTCTTGTTTGATTGCCCATATTTCTTCTCTTTCCACCTTATTCTTTTTTCTGCAATCTCGATTCCCGTTTCTACGAGCATCGAGTTTTATGCTGGCCCTATAGAAAGTTGCGTGAATTCGCCCAAGTCGAATTGCTCTATCAACGAATGAACATCGTCTACGGTAACAGCTTTTATTGAACGCATATCATCTTCGATAGTACGATACTGCTCCAGGTACATCCAGTTAAAACCAAGGTCGAGCAGCCGACCCATCGGCAGCTCATTCTTTATCACTAATGCGCTCAAAGTCTTGTTCTTTGCCTTTTGTAATTCTTCTTCACTTATCCCATTCTTTGAAAGACTGACGAAAATGCCATTGATTGTATCAAGCACTTTCGTGACGTTTTCACTGCTGCACCGGATATAGCTGTGGAACACCCCCGTACCATCCATAGCTCCGAATTGCATCGCTGCCGCCTCTGCCAGTGCCTTATCAACCAGCTCCCAGAAAAATCGTGAGCCGACATCATCGCCGATGATGACCCCTAATAACGAAGCCGCGAATCGCCTCGGGTCCTGAACAGACACACCCGGACTCATCAGGCAAATATGTTCGCGGGCCAGATTTGCCTTTTCAATGCGTTCCTTCTTCTTGCTGCCCGGGCAATCCTCCAGTTTCCTGATGGCCGTCTGCTTTTGCCACTTGCTGCAGGCCCCTTCTGCAATCGAACAGATGTGAAGCCAGTCAAAATTACCCGCACAGGCTAATACCATATTATTCGGTGCATATCGCCTTAAAAAATAATCACGCATCTGTTTGGAAGTTAAATTTGTAATACTATCCTCACTGCCCAGCACACTATTGCCGCACGGATGGCTGTCGAAATGCAGACGCCGGCATCTGTCCATAACATCAAAGCTCGGCAGGTCTTGATACATCGCAATCTCTTCCTTGACTACGTTTTTTTCGATATCGAAGTCTTCGTCCCGAAGTGCCGGTCTCATCAACTCTGTCCACAGCTTTGTTATCTCGACTAAATATTCCGGCAGGACCTTGGCGTAAAAGATAGTGTATTCCTCACCGGTAGCAGCATTAAATTCCGCTCCCGTCCTGTCGAACGCCTCACTGACTTCAAACGCGTTCCGCTTCTCTGTGCCTTTGAACAGCATATGTTCCAGAAAATGTGACACTCCGTTTATCTGTTGACTCTCATCCCGCGAGCCGGTTTTAACAAAAAAACCAACCGCCGCCGATTTTGCGGACTTGTTTACTTCGCCGATCAAGCACAGGCCGTTTGCTAATATCTTCTTCTTGAATTCCATACTTGGCTTTACTTAACAGTTACTTCCTTCGGGCCAATTGTCACTACCGTATAATCTTTGAACTTATTATTTCGCAAAAACGCCAAAACAGAATCCACGCTGGTTTCTTCAACTTTGTTTTTGATTTCATCCAGGCTCCGGACCCTGCCGTACATATAATAGTCGCCCGCAATCCCACCGGCCCGGCTGCTCGACGATTCACTCTGCAAAATCAACGCTGATTTCAGGCCCACCTTCGCTCGCTGGATTTCTTCTTCGCTGACCCCCTCACTGAGCCGGTTGAACTCCACGATTATGACATCGAGCGTTTCCTGTCCCTTTTCCGGTGTCGTCCCCGCATAGCATAATATACCGGCCGCTTCTTTGAGACCTTGATATCGTGCTCCGATTGCGTAACACAGACCTCGCTTTTCTCTCACCTCTGTAAATAATCTGGCGCTCATCCCCCCCGAAAGGACCGACACCGCCACCCTCGCATTGTAATAGTCCTCATCGGTTGGCTTCACTGTCTCGGTCATCAGGCCGATATGCACCTGCGCACCGTCATTATCCAGATGCGTATAGACACCGCCTTTCGCGCCCAATGCAACCGGCTCAACCAGCTTCTCGCTGTCGGCTTCGAACAGTTTTTCTATCTGCCCGGCAACGGCATCGAAATCATATTTACCCGCAACGGCAAAAATCGTCTCCGAAAGATTGAAATTCTTCTTCACAATCTTCTCTGTCTCTTTTGCAGTCAACTCTGTCAACTCTTCGATATTTCCTATAGTGCTGCGTCCCAAAGGACTCGGATAAAATTTCTCTTGAAGTTTTAGCATGACCTTTTGCCGCGGGTCATCATCCAAAGAATGCACCGAGTCAATCGCCAATTGCCTGGCCAACTCAAATTGGTCATCTTTCAATTGTGGCTTGAGAATAATATCAGCATACAAATCTAAAGCCTCAGCCAAATTCTCCGCTTCCAGCGCCGCTCCAACGCTTATGTGTGAGCTGCCCACCGAGCTTCCGCGGTGCAGCCCTAACCCGTCAAGTGCATCACCGAGCTGCCTGTTGTTCCTCTCACCTGCTCCTCTGAAAATCCAGTCGGCGATAACGCTCCCGGCCCCGCAGCGGCCCTCCGGAAGCCTCGCCGCTCCCCCCGGCAGTATAAATCCAAACGCCACCGACTCTACCGCCTCCATCGGCTCGCCTACAAGAACCATCCCGTTCTTCAATATATGCTTGTCAACTCTTTCCGTCATTACTGTCCTTGTGTCATTCCTGCGAAAGCAGGAATCCAGAGTATTTAGCCCCGCAATTTATTGCGGGGTTGTTTTAGCCCCCAGCATCGCTGGGGGTCATTTACCCGTCTAAATATCCACAAAAAGAAACGAGCATTCTACAAACAATCACGCCGACTTTCAACTGCCAAATTGAAAATCCCCCAGTTCATTGTTCTTTTCGTAATTCAGCAGCTTTCCAGCCTCCTCGACTCGAAGAGATGGTGCCACAAGCAATTTGCCTCTATCCTAATCTTCACATCCTGACAACAAACGTGTAAGCACCTTTGTTGTGGGTATCACTACAGTTGAATTGTGATTTCAAAAACGTATCGATATGAACAACATGCACACAAGAAGCATATCGTTTAAAGATTGCCTTCGTCCTGCCCATACTCAGCTTGTTCCAGTGATAGTCGTCAACCGCCTTGACGACATGCTGCTCACCGGCGTACATATTGAAGAACCCAACGCAGACATCTTGTCTTGTAACACGACAGACCTCAGCGATAGCGGCCTCCATCGCCTCGACGGACAGGTGTTCGAACACATCATGTATGAAACAGTAATCGAAAGCATCGTCCGGCGCATCAATCTCAAGAATATTGCCCGCCTCGAAGCGTACGTTTGGGAACATCTGCTTCGCGTTGCGAACGTTTTTTTCGCACAGGTCAAAGCCCGTATAGTCAAGAAACCGCCCCATGCCGCAGGCATCGATAAACCGGTAGTCGTTGGCCGACCCGCACCCTGGTTCCACCACGCAAATCCGCTCGGCCCGCTCACCCTCCAGCACCTCTTGCCAAATCTTTTGGAACGTCTTCATAAGATAATCGGGGATGGGTACATCCGTACTCTCTACAGGGACCCAGCTAAGCAAATCGCAGATATAGTTCGGCACCGCCAACCCGCAGAACGTTTCTGATACATACCCCGGAATCTTTACACCCTCTGCTTTGTCCTTCCCATCCAGCAGGGCGTCCAATACCGCATGCAGCCCCATTGCCGAAACCGATGCATCCGGAAGCCTCAGCAGCCAGTTTACAACCAGGCCAAACCGCAGCTCCTGTTCCATCAGCTCTGCGAATCGCTCCCCGAATATCCGCTCGATAAGGAAATGTCGCGTCAGGATGCTCTGTATATTGATCCGCGGGTCTTCCACATCCTGCACCAGATAGCTGCGCAGAACTTCCTGGTCATGTCTGCCCCACGACCTTTTCAGACCGTCAGTCTCCTGTTTGAACTGCTCTTCCATATCCTTCGCGTCCTTGTCCTTGATACATATTACCATTTTTCGTGTTCTTTTCCAAATCAATTCTATTTAGGCACTCTAACAAAACCAAATTTGTCATTCCGAGCGCAGCCGAGGAATCTATTCAAATAATCCCGCGAAGCGGCTCCTCATTTTGAA
>SDBU01000926.1_pt1 | contig 42806 bp, 36 predicted proteins | sample 2277071 | NCBI WGS metagenome assembly SDBU01 (sample SAMN10397929, study PRJNA504765) | marine sediment metagenome | isolation source: marine sediment core GS08_GC12, 126 cmbsf | place: Arctic Ocean: Gakkel Ridge, Loki's castle | collected 2008
TCCTTGATAAAAATGATACCCTATACCGAGTGATTTCAAGTATGAATAGCCATTTAACTGTTCATAGTAAGTATATGTTACTTTGGTGAATTTAGCTTCCTCTTCAGGTAAAAGAATAGGGATACAGTCTCCTCTAAAATAAGAGCCTGTCATGGCCATAATATGAGCAGTTGATTTATTCATTATAGATCGTAAGAATTCTCCCAATCGATTGTCTTCATTAGCTGAAACATGATGAAACTCATCGATTGCTAAAAGAATATCATTAAATTGTTGTTCATCTATAGCTTCAAAGGCGTGACGAAGTGTTGAATGAGTACATATTAAAATTTGCTCATCGCTTTTTAAAAAACGCAGAAAAGCTTGAACTTTATTTTTTTCTCCGCCGGGAGTACATAAATTATAATTAGGAGTAGGTTTCCAATTAGCAAAAAAACCATTCGATTTAAGATCTATTTGATCAAAGGAACTTGCAATAACCTTTTCAGGGACTGCAACTATTACTTTTTTCAACCCTTGGTTAAGAAGCTTATCAAGGGCAACGAACATTAACGCACGAGACTTTCCAGAAGCGGGAGGGGACTTAACTAATAAATATTGAGCATCTCTAGCAGAATATACTCGTTCCTGCATTTCACGCATGCCCATTGCATTTGTTTTTGTGCTTTGACCAGTTTGTTTATATGGGACATCAACGATATTAGGCACCTTTCTTCTCCTTTTCTTTTTGAATCATTTTTTCATAAAGCTTAAATAAGTATTCTAGCCGTTCCTCATCACTTTTAAATGGTTTAGATTTATAACAACGTTCAATAGCGAGGTCTAAGTTATGATGAGCTTTTAGTAGTCCTTTTGGCATCTTATTTGGATCGTAGAGCTCTGCTATGGTTTTATCAGGATGTTTTTGACGTTCATCAATTACATTTAAAACATGATTTTGTATGGTTTCTTTTTGTTCTTTTGATATGTCAGGGAATGGGAATGTATTGTAACAAAGAGATGAAGAATATCTAATCCGAGTTTCTAGTCTTCCTGCTACAGCTTTTACCCATGTCATGTGCATTTTTGATGAGATAATTCCAAAAATGTACATTTCGGAATCATAAATAGCTTGTGCTGAATCAAGAATTACTGTTTTTTGATCTAAAAATCCAAAGGGTATATATTCTCGTTTTTCCGAAGTTACTCTAGGGATAATTATTGAAGAGCTATCTTTATGTCTTCTTTCTCCAAAACTATAGGCTTTTTTTGCTAAATTTTTAGTGGCTGTTCTTTTGCTTGTTTCTCTATATTTTTTTACTTTTTGTAATTTATCAAAAATAAATGGAATTGTTTTTGCTTTTGGTGCGTCTATTTCATTTATCCAAATACAGTGTCGATTAACTCCATGTAAGAATTCTTTGGCTCCTATGGCTTTCTTAATAAAAAATAAAGCTTTGGGATCAGATTTTTTAATTTTAATGAATTCATCTTTTGTTAGCATAAAGTTTCCATCATCATTTGCCATACTTCCAATTGTCATCATGGGTAAGTTTGCAATTGATGATTTATGTGATGACACGATTGAATTAGATTCGTTTCTTAAGAAATGATTGATGTTTTTTACAACTGTTCTTGATGATTTATTATATAAAGACTTAATTGAATTATTTTTGTTTCTTACTCCAATAATTACACATGTAACGCCAGCGTTATTTTTAGCAAAATTATTCCATTTAAATGATTGATGAGCAAAGCCAATTTCTAAATGTTGATTGAGAATATGCGGCCATAATATGGGGACCGACTCTCCTTGACATATTGAATTTGTTGAGACAAATGCAAAACTAGCCTTTGATTCTGAAATATATTGTGTAGCTAGAAAAAACCAACAGGATATGTAATCTAAATTATTATGTTTTTTTATATGTTTTAAAAGATGCTGAATGTCTTCTTTGTGCTCAGTTAATTGGTTTCTTGCACCAAGGTATGGAGGATTTCCTAAAATATATATTTCACAATTGATTTCTTTAGGACATATTTTTCCCCAATCTAATCGGGTAGCATTTCCGCAAACGATATTTCCCCCTTGTTTGAGAGGAAGAGATGGTCTTGTTCGACCAAATGTATCTTTAAATTTAACATTCATTTGGTGTTCTGCCAGCCATAATGATAAAATAGCAATTTCATGGGTAAAATCATCTAATTCGATTCCATAAAATTGAGTAAGAAAAATACGGGATAAAGGGAGAGAAAGTTGATGACTAATTTTTTGAAGTTGTTTAAAAATTTTTATTTCTAAACTACGCAATTCTTTATACGCTATAATCAAAAAATTTCCTGATCCACAGGCTGGATCAAAAATCTTAATAGTGCTTAATCGCTTTAATAGTTTTTGAAGCTTCTTAGGATTTGAAATTGATTTATTAAACTCTTTATAAAGTTCATTAAGGAATAAAGGTTCTATAACTTTCATGATATTTGTTACAGAAGTATAATGCATACCCATACTTCCTCGCTGTTCTCGATCAACAACTGCTTGAATCATAGATCCAAAAATATCTGGGTTGATTGAGGCCCAATTTAATCTACCGCAATCAATAAGAGTTTTTCGTGAAGACTTTGAAAATTTGGGAATTGGAAATTTTTCAGCAAATAAACTCCCGTTTACATATGGAAATTTTTGAAGGAATTTTGAATAGGAGGATTTTTTATTGGTATCAAGGGACTTAAAAAGTTTTGTTAGATAGGAACTTAGATCACTACCATTTTCATTTGTATGGGACGCAATTGAGTTAGTAAAAAGTTTTTCTTCAAAAATACCAGTATCTTCTGCAAAAAAACAAAATAATAAACGAGAGAAAAAGACATTTAAAGCATGGGTTTCTTTTGTATTTAAAGAGGGATTGTCTTTTTTTATTGCATCATAAAGTTTAGCCATTTTTTCAGCGGCTTTTATGTCTAGGGGATCCTCATGATGTTTTAACTTAATTTTTTCTTTTCCAATCCAGGGAAAGAAAAATTCACAATTTTTTTCTAATTCATTGATTGGAATATCTAAAGAGTCTTTTGTTTTTGTGTCTATCGATAATAATGTTTTGTAATCGGTAACAATAATGAAGCGAGGGTTATGTTTTAGTGAGAGAGAATCCTTTTTTAGCTCATCTATTGTAAAATGGAGGTCTTTTTCCGAAGTGCTTTTAAAAAACACCTTGTTTTTCCAAAGGAGTTCTTTTTTTGTTTTGGCAAAATTGTAACTTCCTTTTTTTAAGCGGGTTATTGTTGCTTTCGAAATCCCATACGCTCTAATAAGATCATAAATGAAAGTATCTCTAGAAAAATTATTCACCAATTTATGAACATTTTCTTGAATACTAACTTCTTTTTTATCCTTTAGCAAATCCCCCCCCTTGCTTAAAATAACAGTGCTAACTCAGATAGCTGTATATCTCCTAAATAGAAAGTTTTTAAAAAAAACGCTATACATTTTATTTTTTTCAATTAAGATGAAAGTTTGTGTATAAAGATATTGTAATTGTTTATTAATATAAAACTAACTAAATAAAATAGTTTATGTTAATATAAAATTATTATTATTTTGTTTTAATTTAATATTAATAATTTCAGCAAATATTGTTGTGTTTTTCGGGAATTGTTATGAAAATTTTAGAATTAGGTCAAATATTAGAAAATTACGAAACGAACCCATTTTAAACTTCGGAATTAATTTCAACAGCTACAGAGGCGAGAACTCCTTGACCATTTCTTATTCCTTGAATTCTTTGAAGTTCATGAAGAGCTTTATAAAAATTTCTTTCTAACATTATTTCATACCTTGAAAGAGTTTTTATGAAATTACCTTCATACCCTTTAAAAGCTTGATTAAGTTGTTCCCATTTAGGATAACCATTTTTTTGAAATTGCTCATTTTCTATTTGTAAGATTCTTCTTAATCGCCATGCTGAAGTAATTATTTTTTCAACTAATAATTCTTCTATAGAGCCTTTAGGTTGAAGCGACATGTAAATATTATTTTTAAAAATTTCTAGTTCTTTGGGGGACTCATCTCTAATAATTAGATCTTTCGAAAGAATTCCGTGTTTCAAAGAATTTTTTGATGAAATTTCTTTTCCGGATTTTGTTTGGGGGCCTGTAGATTTTAAAGCATTATTTTTATTTGCTTGAATATTTAATAATGATGACATTTTTATATTCCTTTTTATGTTGCTAAAGTTGCTAATTTGCTAACTTAATTTTTTAGCATATTAGCAACTTTAGCAGAACTTTTAAGTTTGAGGTGGTAGAATTGTCCAAGCCTCTTTGTTTTTTACATTATTAATAAATAGATTTGGAGTTTTTATCACCCATCCATGTGCTTCTAAAATGTTTATGATTTTACGTGCATTTTCAGCATTCCTTATTCCTAGAGAAGAAGGCCCATATTGATAAATAGTTGTTAAGCCTACTTGAAATAACCCTTTTCCCCAAAACCAATTAAGAAGTTCTTGGGCACATATTAAATTTGGATTAATAGATGAATAACCATGAATTCTGAGTCTTTCATTCAGATAATATTCTGATAATTGGATTCCCTTTTTTAAACAATCAGAGTTTATCGTTTCAGCTTTGGGATTTTCTATTAAGCTTAGAACTCCACTTAATCGGAGAACTTGTTCTGGTATTTTACTAGCAAAGCGACGAATAACATAAAATTCTTTATTTTTAGGAAGTTCAGAATCTATTCGGTCATGAAATATTATCCATTCTCTTTTTGCTTCTGGGCTAAGAGTGAGTAAACGAGGAACTAGTTCATTTTGTGGTGCTGGAGGCAAAGCTATAGGCAATTGTTGATCTAGAAGATTATTAATAGCTATACGATAAGATTTGAAATCTGAATTGTAATTAATATTTTCTTCTAAATATGGACGTTGACCTGCTGTAGAAGCGGGAAAAGCGATAAGACATCTTGGTAAAAATCCTTGTAGATCAAATAAACTATTTTTCATAAGGTCACAAAAAATATTTTCTTGAATTAGAAGATGTAAGCAAAATCTGCGACCATATAAAAGTGAAGCGCCATCTTCAGACCGTAAACGTGATATAGGTTTACCATCCCAAAAAGAAGAAAGACCTGCAAGTGTTTTAAGCATATTATCACGATTCATTGCATGACCTCCAAAAAAACGTCCTCCTTCATCACTAAAAAGTCCTATGCTTGGGAATCCACAATTATCAAAATATTTTACAATACCTTCATAAGTAGGTTCTTCAAAAAGCATTAAAGATTGAATAGGTTCAATAGGAGCTTTTTCATCAAAAAACATATTTTTTTCAGGCTCTTTTTTTAACCATCTTTTTTTTCTTTCTTCCCAAGTTTCTTTCAAGAGCCGATATTTGCGATTCTCTTCTACATAGATGTTTGATTGCATTTTTTGCCACATGTAAATAGGAGCTAATACTATTTTATCAGTAGCGCTTTTCCTATCTCCAGATTCTGCTACTGTAATAAAGTAAAGAGATAAAGGAAATTCCCTTCCATCTATTCCTATATTTGCATAGGGCTGAGCGCACAAACAAGCTGTAGCCAATACACTTTGACCGCAAATTGCATCGGGAGCTTTAATAACTCTTTGAAGCGTTTTGCTTATAGATCCTAAAGTTTTTCCTAACGCATCACAAGGGAAAGGCATAGGTTCTTTTATTTTTCGAAACAAAGGTAATGGGTTGCTATCTGTAACAAACGTTACATTTAAAAATGATGTTAAATCATATATGTTTTTGTTTTCACAGTGTTGATGAAAACATTTAAAGCCATGTTCGGAATAACTATTAGTATTAGGTTCGTAATATTTAGTGCCTTTATCTTCCTTTGAATGTAAATGTTTCCAAGGACATTGAATAGTCCAACATCCTTTAGGATGCGATTGCTTTTGAATTAATAAACCTTGTTGGTCTAAAGCTTTTAAGATAGGGTTGTTCTTATCAGAGTCAACTTTGTCAAATGAATTTGTGTTTGTTAAAAGTTTTATTTTAAAATTATCCAAAAACTTTTGAAATTGAATTGGCTGCTCTCCACTTTCTTCTATAATTTTTGTAAAAAAGGGATCTTTTTTATGATGAAAAAATCCGGGGAGACGCATTACTCGTCCTAAATCATTGACTTGTGGATCACTTCCGAATCTACTGCTAAGCTGTTTTTGAATGTCTGAAAAATATTCTAATTTGATATTTTCTACAATCCAATAGGCATGATATCGACCAGGGCTTGATTCAACTATGAGATGTGGAGAAATAGGAGCTTCTAAAACTGGCTCTAAGGACGCTCCATCAAGATCAATGAAAAATGTTCTGCCTTCAATAATATTATCTTTTTTACGGCCTTTACCATCTGTTTTATTAACCGTGACAAAGATGCCAGCTTCTTGTTTATTTAAATTAATCAATAAGTCTTCATGGTCTTCTATAGTATCACTTAAAATCCTTGCAAATGGCTTTGATTGATTTTCTTTTTCTGGAAATGTTTGAAAAGAAAAATGATTATCATTTTCATCGCATTGACTGATAAAACTTAAAAATCGTTTTGCCATTTGTATATCAGGCTGTATTGGATGTTGATTTTGATTTGTAAAATCTTTTATTATGTTCATATTAAAACCTTTTATTTTATGAGCCGTAAGTTTTCTATTTCAAGCGGCTCGTTTTTTTTATTTTATATTTAATTAACGACGCTCTTGCTTTTCGATCCAATTGATAAAAAGATCTCGTCTGATTATTAATTTTTTATTTCCTATTTTTCTAATAGCTGATTTTAAGCCATTTTTATGGGCATGTAAGATGTAGTATCTTAACATTGGAACTGTGAAGCAAAAGCTTGGGTCTTCCGCTATTTGTTTGACAGTGCAGTAAGTGTAGTTGTTTTCTTCCTTCATAGTATTCCTCATTATGTGTGAAATGGTTTTATCTTTTAAAAACAGCTATCATTTCATCGCAATAGATCTTTTATTTCGTTACCACTAAAGGTAACGATCGGGAATATAAAAGAATGTTTGTGTTTAAGTTATTATTTTTTAGTTGTTTGTAGATTTGATTTGAAGGAAGATTTAGCCTTTACTTTATGGGAATAAATTTGTTTTTGCATTTCTTTTCTTTATTTTGTTGGGATTCTAATTTTGGTAGTGTTATATTATATCATCTATAAAGGAATTAGAAAATTATGAAATTAAAAGAATATCTCAAGCAAATTAACATCACAGCAATTGAATTTTCTATGATTTGTAGGATCAGTCATCCTGTGCTTTATAGAATCTTTAAAGGAAAAAACGTTTCACAGAAAACTGCGAAAATAATTTATAAAAAAACTAAAGGAATGGTTAAATATGAAAATGTTTACATTCCAGCTGGTTGTCTTCTAATGGATGTAGAGGAATGAAGGTAGTAGTTCAAGATAAATTGATAAAATTTGTTTTATTGAATTATGTTCTCAATTTCCGTGTTTTTTTATTCTAAAAGGAAGTTTAGGTTAAGATTCTTTATCTTTAAAAACAGTTTTTTTGATCTCTCTAATAGAAGGGCTTTTATAATAAGTTTTAGGAGGTTCTTTTTGCATTTCCTTTCTTTGTTTTGCAATCATTCGAATATTATCTTGAGAATGGGGAAAAGTTAGAAAGGCTTCAGGTAATATAGGGGAATCTTTAGAAGGAAGTATTTCAGATGAGGCTTTGCGAAAAATGTCTTCTAATCTATCTATAGTTAAGTTTGGAAATATTTTTTGTTGTCTTTGCAAAGCATTTTTATCAATAAAAGCTTTTAAAAGATTTTTTAAACCTTCAGTTATCTCTATTTCTTGGTTGCATATATGAATTGTATTATCTTTAATTTCTGCAGTTGTTAACTCTAACATATTTTTTACTGTAATTGAAATATCAGGATCTTGTGCAGCTTGTATTGCAATATATAGGTATAAAATAATTTCTCCGTAACATTTATTTAAAAGTGGATTTTTGAGAAACTTTTTTGACAAATATTGAATAAAACTTGAATAAGTTTGTCGATCTATCGCTCTGCTAGATTTCCATCGTTCTTTTGTTTTTTTTATTTTTTTTGTTGGGAACCTGCTTTCAATAAAAGCATCTATTTTTTTTTGAGACCAATTTAAGTCTTTGAAGATTAGATTTTCTAGAGTTTTTTTCCAGTATCGCTTAAATTCATCATGATGTCTTTCTGTTCTTTTTTTTAATGAATAAAATGTTTTCTCATAAGCTTCTGCGATTAAAGTTTGTTTATTAGGAGCAAATTTTGTATTAGATAATGTTTTCATTGATTTATCTAATTTCCATTTCCCACAAAATCTCATAATTGCTTTTTTAAAATCTTGATAAGAGGTTTTTGAGAGATTTCTTTTTAGAATAACTCGTTCTCTTTGGTAATTAATAATTTCTAAATGTATATTTGTAAGAGAGTCTGCTCTATCGTCTTTTTCAAACCAATCAAGCCATTCTGACATTTCATGTTCTGAGGCACAATAAAGAAGAGCTGTATTGTATGCTTTTTTTAAATTGTCTAAAGATTTAGAAGTATTTTCGATTTCAAGTTTCCATGGAATAGCTACTACATTAATTCTAATCTTAGATTTTTTATATGTTGGAAGAAAAATTGCCATTCCTATAATTATTTTTGAGAAACAAATTTTACGTAACTCTTGATTAGGAGAAAAATGAATTAGACCATGTTTTGTAACATTGACCATTGTTTCTAATGCATTTTCTGTCATATGAGGATTGCTTATGCAATGAGGGCATATTGTACATAGATAAAGTGGACTAAAACAAAATTGAATGGAATCTGGATTTTTTGTGACTTTATCGTAAAACTTTTTAAGTCTGATAAAGACGTTTTGTAATTCTTTTGCTAATTTTTGATGTTTTGTTAAAGCCATTATTATTCCTTATTAATTTGATAAAAGTGTTTTTTCTACAAACTCAGATAACTGTTTTGTATGAGTAACATCCATGTGTGTATAACGAGATAACATTGACAATGAACGATGCCCCATAGCGGTTGCCAGTGCAAGATTTGAAGCTCCGCCTTTAGCTGCAAAGGTTGCAAATGTATGCCGTAAATCATGAAATCGAAAGTTTTCTATCTTTGCTTTTTTGAGGGCTGTCTCCCATGGTTTCCTTATAGAAATTTCACCAAATCTTTTCTTGCTTGGAAATACAAAAGGATTATGAGGATTTCTATTTTGATATATTTTTTTAACTTCTTTAAAGGAGCTACCAACAAGAGGTATAGATCTTGGATAGCCATTTTTTGTTTCTTTGAGGGAAATGATCTTTTGTTCAAAATTGATATTTCCCCAAGTGAGTTTAAGTATTTCGCCTTGTCTCATTCCAGTGCATATTGCTAAAGTAACAATAGGCAGAAGAAAAGGGCTTTTACTTTGAGAGCAAGCTTTAAGAAGTCTTTCGCACTCTTTTTTAGAGAGAATTCTATCTCTTCCTTTAGCTTCTTTTAATTTTGAAACTCGAAGCATAGGGTTTATTGAAATCCAGCCACACTCTTTAACGCCATAACTAAGAATGATAGAGAGTGAAGCAAGGTAGCGGTTTGTTGTTGCAGGAGATCTTTGTGTCCCTTTTGAAGTAATGCCTTCCATTAGCTCTTTTCGATGCTTTGCAATTAGATCAGGAGTTATATGATTGAGAGAGAATTTTCCAATTTTGTTTTTCCACCAATGAAGATGACGAAGAGTGTCTTTTGAGCTTTTAGATTTGAAAGCAAGATCCAATTCAATATATTTATCAATTAATTCTGATAGGGTCTGTTTTTTTTTAATTTGATCAGGAAAATAGATTCCTTGTCTTCTTCTAGCTTCTTCTTCAATTGCCCAGTCTTTTGCTTCTTGATACACAGGAAATGTCTTATAAGTTGGTGGGAGGCCATCTTTAGGACGAATCATAACTCGATAACTAAAAGTTTTATTTTTGTTTTTACGTTTTTGAATAGTAGCCATCTGCTCAGTCTCCTTTTTTGTTGAGATGAACAGTGAATGTGCTGAGATGTATTGTGACGTATAGAGTCTTGGTGTGCCATATGAGTGCCACAGCCTTTTTTGTAGCAGGTTTTTCTAATGATCTGGTGTCATCATACTTAACCTTTGTCACTCTACCACAATACTTTAAAAATGATGGGGCAACCAGGACTTGAACCTGGGACCAACGGGTTATGAGTCCGTTGCTCTAACCGACTGAGCTACTGCCCCTAGAAAAGTAATGAATTATAATAAATTATAAGATTCTATTATTCAATATTTTTTAATAAATATCATTCTCAGAGATGAGAGTCTCAACTATTGCTATAGCATCTAATAGATCCTGAGCATTAGCTTTTGATGGATTTTTTTGAATTGTTAAAATATATCTATCAAATTCTGTCCAAAGCTTATCTAAGGCTTTTTTTGTCTCGGGTTTGTGATAAATAGCTTTTTTATGAGCGTCTTTGTATAGCATCTCTTTAGATGCATTTATTATCATAGACATTTTTTCTTCAAGAGCATCTGTGTCAACAGCTCCTTTTACTTCTTTTTTGAAATCAAGTATCAAATTTTTAAAATACTTGTGAGGATCTTGATCTGGATTTGATGAAAAACTAGATGGAAGTGTCATTTTTTTCTCCTTTAAACTTTTTTTTATATTATCAAAAAAAAGATATTTCTAAAGAAAAAAGTATTAAATGAGCCATTTAGTTTTAATTTAAAATTTTTGATATATATTAAAAAAGAAGAAATTGAGCTATTATGATTATAAATTTTATTAAAAAAAAATATGCTAGAAATATCAAAAAATAATTATTTAAAAAAAACAAGAAGAGCTTTAATTTCTACAGCGATTTTAAATGCACCACTTTTTAGTTTATATAGCTTAACGACATTTATCTTAAGAAAAGATTTAAAAGCTAGCGCTTTTCATTTAGCTGTTATAGTTATGCTTCGCCCTACTCTTAGCTTTGTATCTTATTTTTGGAGCTCATATGTTTTTAATCGTGAAGATAAATTAAAAATAAATTTTTTGTGGGCTTCTTTTTTATCGTTTTTTTTATTTTTTTTATTTCCTTTTGTAAATAGCGTTTGGTTAGTTATTTTATCTTCTGCTGTTTTTATGCTTTTTTATAGAGCTAAAACTCCAGCTTGGATGGAAATTGTAAAATTAAATATTGAAGAGAAAAAAAGAGATAATATCTTTTCATATACAACATCTATTGCTTATTTTATTGGACCGATTCTTGCTTTTATTTTAGGACCTCTTTTAGAAAAAAACACTCTAATGTATAAAAATTTGTTTTTTATAGCTGCTCTATTTGCTCTTGTAAATATTTGGATTATCTCTAAGCTGCCTGTTAACTTAATAAATAAAAATATTCAAGGTGTAAAAAAAGAAAAACTAAGCATTTTAAAGCCTATAAAAGAGGGAATAAATTTATTAAGATCTAGAAGAGATTTTGCTCTTTTTCAACTAGGCTATATGATTGCCGGTTTTGGACTCATGTTAATTCAGCCTATAATTGCTATTTTTGCAGCTGATAAATTAATGATCTCTCACAAAGAATATGCATTTGCTATATTAATCTTTAAAGATTTAGCGTTTGTAATATCCTCTCCTTTATGGGGTAAATATTTTGCTAAAATCTCTATTATGAAACTCTCATCTTACATGTTTTTTTCTTTTGCTCTTTTTATGATAGTTTTGCCTTTTGCTAGTTTTAATATGTTGTGGTTTTATGTAGCTTTTATTTTATATGGAATTGCATCTTCTGGTTCTCATCTTTTATGGAATCTCTCAGGTCCTATTTTTGCTAAAAATGAAAACAGCTCAAAATACACATCCGTAAACGTTTTTATGATAGCTATTCGAGGGTGCATTGCACCAGCTTTAGGAATCTTTTTATCTCTCTTTATTTCTCCTGCATATATCTTTTTTATAGGAGCTATGTTTTGTTTATTTAGCTTCTATTTAATCTTTAAAAACCAAAATGTTTTTGCTTTTGTGAATAAAAACAATTGATTTTAAAACCTTAAGTTTATATACAAATATGTATATGGATAGAGATAGGTTAAACACATGCAATTAAAAATAAAAATATTTATTTCTCTTTTTTTTATATCGGCAAATTTTTTATTTGCAGAAACTCAAGATGACGTTGCGGTAAATAGATCGGATAATATCCCTAAAGAAAATTTAGATGGAGCTGATGATCAATATTTTGAAGGTTATCTGCAAGCTTTAGTCGATATGCATTTTTATGAATATAAAGTCGTAGTTATCGTAAAAGATAGAAATGTTTGGCTTTCTAATATGCCGAAAAATGCGCTCACTTATAAAAGTATCGTCTCTTTTTTAAGTGATGTTCCAGGAGTTAAAAGAGTCGTTGTAATAAATGGAGTTCCTCCAGAAGAGTTGGAAGCGAGAGAGAAATATGTAACTAGACCAAAGGTTAACGGTATTTGGTTTCCTCAAACAACAACTCTATTTCAACCAATGCTTGCAAACCCTCGCCAAGTTACCTACTCAATTGGTTATAGAGGTAATGATAAAGTAGCCGGAAGAGAAGCTGTTGCAGTATCGCTCGGGGACGACTTTCCTATCTTTAGATGGCTCGATATTTTTAGATGGCATGCAGATGTTCAAATAGGAATAGAATCTGGTATTTGGACAGTTTTTAATATGGATCCAAGCCCAAATATAGGTGGAGGAACAGCTCTATTTAATACAGATTTTTACGGTGGAATACCACTTGTTTATTCTGTAAATAAATGGGTGTGGAGACTTCGGTTATATCATATCTCTTCTCACTTAGGAGATGAGTTTTTAGTAAACCATCCAGGCTTTGATAGAAAGAATCCAAGTTTTGAAGTTGTAGATCTGTTTTTTCAATATCAAGCATATGAGCAACTAAGATTTTATGCAGGAGCAGGGCTCATTTTACATAGCGATGGAACTTTTCCAATGAGACATGGATATTTTGAATACGGTTTTGAAGCGAGATTCTGGGGTTCTAAAATATATTATCATAATCTTTTTGGGACCTTTTTTGTAGCTACCTATTTTAGAAATTGGCAGCTCAATAATTTTAATTTAGATGGCACTTATTTACTCGGTTATGAATGGTCAAAACTTCAAGGTGTCGGTAGAAAGATTAGAATTTTTAGTGAATATCACCATGGATTTTCTCCAGAGGGCCAATTCATGAACAAAAGAACAAGTTATTGGAGTATTAAAGTCGCTTACGGATTTTAATAATCTTAATCGATTTTATTGCTTAAATAACTTAAAATTTCTAAAACTATATAAGTCTTACTTATTAATCTTTTGAGTTAAATTATTGTGAACTCAGGCATTCCAATGCCTGAATTTATATGAATTTGGGCACAATAAAGACCTAAACTAAGATTTGCATTTATCTAAAATTTGGCTAAGTTCAGGCTCTTCGATTTCAAAATCTTCAACTAAAACTCTTTTTATTTTTTCTAGGTCTTTTAACTCTTTTTCAGGAGTAAAATAATTTTTATCTTCAGAAAAAGATATACATTCGCCAATCTTAATAATGTAATCATTTATCCAAAACTTGAGAAAATTATGAGAAGTTATACTTCCTAAAAGGAATACTTTTCCTGCAGAAATATCAGTGAAATTTCTATTAGAAATATCGCTTCTAAAAATAATCTTGTTTCCTATTAAAAAAAGCTCATTATTACAGAAAACTCTTGAATTAAGATGTAAATTATCTTGTGAGCTTAGCAATAAGTGGTCATTTGAATGAATTGTACCATTTACCAAAATGGATTTAGCACAAATATTTATCTTTGCACAATCTATATCACCATTTATAATTACGATATTCGCATCAATATAAATTTCCTTTCTACACTTTAAATTTCCATTTATCGTTAAAACAGCGTTTGCATCTGTTAAAAAATAATTACAAAGATTTAAATTATTATTAATAGTTACTTTGTATTTCATGATATTTAAAAAATAAAGTTAATTCAATCATTAATAAAAACAATAACATGAAAATTTAATAAAAATAAAGAAATTAATAATTAGAGCAAAAACCTTCTTTATAGACAGGACCTTTTTTACCGATAGATAGCTTATTTTCAAAAAAATCTTTATATATTTTTAGGCCTTGCTCTGCTGTTTGAATTGCATAAAAACAATTAGAGACCCATTCTGAACCTTTTATAGTTCCAGATTTTAGATTTATCTGAAACCTCGATGTGATTTTCTCTCTCCAGAAATCATTACTTCCAAAAAGAAGTATAGGATTTGCAGGTGAAGAGCCTGTTTTTCTATTTACCTCTTCTAATAAAAGTTCAAAATCAGCTCCAATTCCTCCCATTAAAAACATAGGAAAATCTAAATAAAATTCAGCTTGCCTTTCAACTAGTCTATCTAATCTATATGTCATTTTAGCATCTATATATGGATTTATCTTTTGCTCATTTACAACTGAAAATCCATTTGTTCTAAAATCTACTAAATTTGCGCAAGATAAGATTTTTAGCTCTCTTGCAATTTTATTACCAAGCTCCATAGCGCCTGGCCCTCCTCCTGTAACTAAAGCAAGTGGTGTGTTTTTGCAAAGAAGAGGATGATCTACTTTTTCTCTTAATTTTAAAATTCCATTGAGTAGTTTTTTTAGTTCTTCATCAAATTTTCCAGCTATTAGATTAGATCCGTAAACTCCAAAAAATGTAGCTTTTCTAAATTCATTTATTAAACTTATCGGAACAAACATTCCTGCATCTTTTTGAGGTCTTAGAACATATTGCAAAACTCTTTTACTTGCATTATCTATCCAAAAAACTGGAATAGCAAATTTAGCAAGATCTAGTAAAAATGCTCTATCTTCATGTGAGAAAAATTCATCGTTAGATCTGGATGGATATTGAAAATATACTCCTTTAACATTTCTTTGAATTGTATCAGAGAGTAGCATTTTTTTAAGTAGTGGAGAGGGGAAATGTCTTGTTAATAAAATACCTTGAGAAGTAATTAGACCATCTTCAATAGCTTTTAAAAAAGGATAAGATGGCTGCTCTTTTATATATTTTTCAACTAAATGAGCTTGAACCTCTGGTTCATCTAAGCCCGGAAAATCATGTTTTTTTGGATCTTTAATAATCCAAGAGGTTTCGTTTAACTTATCTAGCTCTGTTCCTTTTACAATATATACCGATGCTAATTGATTTTCAGGTTTTGGTGCTGTTTTTATAGCATTAAATAAAACTTTTGGATCTTCTAACTTTTCTTTGAGTTGATCTCTATCTTCAAAAAAGACGTATTCTCTATGTGGCTCTAACGTATAAAATTCTAGCGGAATGTGTTTTAGCTCGAGACTAGAAGAGCCATAAAATTCATAGATATCTCCAGAAGCTAAAGTGTTCGGCTCTAAAATACATGCAGATGTATGATGAAAACCCTTTGGCAAAAAATTCTCTGATACCTTTGCAAAAACAGTTCTAATGTACAAGGGATCTGTTTTTACAAGTAGACATTCTTCTTTTTGAATATCTGTTTTTTCATTAGTTTCAAACTTTTGATAAAGTTTTAAAAGCTCTCTTGTCGGATAGTTTTTACAGGAAAGTATTTTAGATAGCGCTGGCAGAAAATTTTCAATTTCCTTGGTGTAAGTAAGTTTTCCTTTTTTTATCGGTAAAAAAGCTATAGTATATCCATCTTTTTTCTCTAAAATTAACTCTCCATCTTTTTTTTCTTTAAATGATAAAAGTGGTCTATTAAATCTATCTTTTCTTAAAAACATTCGAGTTAAATATAAAGGGTCTCTAACTTTTCTTGAATCTTCTTGAACAAATAATTTCCCAACATAATCATTTTTTTTTAGTAAGCTTATCATTTTTTGGGCTAAGGGAGAGTGCGATATTATCTCTACTAATACTTCGGCTGTTTTTTTTGTTTTATTAAGATCTATCTCTTTTTTAATAGCATCAACACCAAGTTGCGCTAGTGTACTTTTTAAATTAAATAAAATATTTTCGCTTTTAGCTTCAAATCCTAAAAAAGCATCAGAGATATCCTTGATTTTAACAGTTATTAAAACTTTTTTTTCATCTACCTTTTTTACATCTACAATAAATCCATCTTCAGTTATTAAATCAAAATGTGTAGATAGAAGATAATTTTTCATAATTTGCTCTCTTTAATACATTATTAAAAATTTAAATTTAATGAGCTAGAGAATTTCTTTGAAAAGCATAGATGATCTTTTTGAAATTAAATATTTCAGATTTTTACTTAAGAATAAAATTCATGATCAATTAATGTGTGTAATAGCTCCATAAGACATTAGTAGTCCTACTAATTCTATTTTAAACCCTCTTGCATAATCTAGAGCTGTCCAATTTTCATGATATTTATTCTCAACATTTAGGGTTTTCACACATTTTGGGGTTTTAAGTAACAATTCAACAGTTTCTCTATTTCCAGATTCTACAGCGCACATGAGGGGTGTTTTTCCCTGATAAAATCTAGATCCTAAAGAATTTTTTATCTCTGCATTAATTTCAGCCCCTAATTTTAATAAAAGCTCTACAGCATCTTTTGCACCCCAACGACAAGCTCTATGAAGGGGAGTTTCATTATTTGAGTCATATGAATTAACATCAATTTTTTTGTCTTTTACTAATAAATTAATTAAATCAATATGACCATATCCCGATGCTAAAAATAGCGCTTTTTTTCCATAATAAGCAGCATAATTCCACCAATAGCTTTTTTCTACCTCATAAAGATATTCTACAGCTTCTTTATTTCCTTTCATTGAAGCCCAATATAAAGCTATCCATTGATCATTATCTGGAAGACGTATGTTAGCACCATTTTTCACTAAAAGCTTTAATGACTCTACACTATTATTTTCAGTTGCATAAATTAGTGCTGTTTTGCCTTTGTTATCTTTTGCATTTATTTTCTCTTTTATTTCAGGATTAGCTAATAATGTTTCTAAGCATTTTGTTTGATCATATTTAGCTGCAATCATTAAAGAGGTAAAATTACTACTATCTTTTGCTCCATTTTTTAATAAAAGCTCTACTGTTGCAAAATTACCCATTTTAGAAGCATAATGTAGGGCTGTTTTATTTTTTTTATTAGTTTGATTAACATTAAGATGGGGTATTAATGATTCAAGCGTTTTTTTATTTTTTTTTGTTTCAGTTATCAAAATTGTATTTTCTTTTTCATCTAAAGATTCATCGATTTTAGCTTTATTTTCAAGTAATGAATTTGTAGCTGGAACTAAATCTAACTCGATAGCCAAATCTAAAGGAGTTTTACCATCTTTATTTTTCTTATTTAAGTCATATGGGATTTTTAATTCATTAAAATTCAAAAATAAATTTTTAAGATTAGCCTTATTTTTCACAGCTAAATGAAAAATAGTATCTTGTTCTTCGGTCTCGAATTTAACCAGATTTTCTAAGAAATCACGTTTATTTAATGCGTTTAAAAGAGTTTCGAAAAACTTTTCTAAAATATCTGAATTTATTTTTTTCTCTTCAATAATTTTTTTTAATAAAAACATAGCAATGTCATATCTTTGGTTTTTAACAGCTTTGATTAATGAGCTATCACCATTTTTATCTTCAAAGTTAATATCAGCTCCATGTTTTAAGAGAATTTTTACAAGCTCAATTTTATTAGATAAAGTAGCGGCCATTAAAGGGAAAGTACCTATGTTATTTGTTGTATTTATATCGAATTTAATAGATTTATTTACTAAAGTTTTTAATATGTATTCGACATCAAATTTTTCGTTTTGTGTCATTATAAAAAAAGCACTCAAGCCTTTTTTATTTTTTTCATTTATCAGCTTATCTGCGCTATTTTCTAATAGCTTAATAAAATTATTTGGATATTCTCCATTTGCTGCATAATGCAAAGCTGTATTATTTCTAGAATCTTTAGCTGATATATCAGCATCGTTTTCGATTAGTAATTTTAAAATTGATGAATTTTCCAAATTAGATGCATACATTAAAATGGTTTTATTTTTTTCATCTGCATCTTTAGCATTAGCTTCATTTTTTAATAAAAATTCTACTAATTTTATATTTTGATTTTTTACAGCCATTTTTAGAGGAGAAAAATCTTTTTTGTTTTTGTCATTTATTTTAGCTCTATTTTTTAATAATAAATCTATAATATCCATTTCATCATCTTCAGAAATTATATCTGAAGCTAATATTAATGCTGTATCACCTTGTAAATTTTGAAAATCTACTTTAACTTTTATATCTAATAAAAATTGTACAGCTTCAAGATTCTTTGTTTGACATGCTAACATTAATGGAGATAAGTGATCGTCTTTGGTTGTGTAGTTTTTGATAATATCTTTGTTTTCACCACAATGTTCATAGATAGCTTTAGCTGCTTTTAATTTACCATTTAGTATTGCACTTTGAAATGGAGTGAGATGTTTTTCTGAGCACATTGTAAGTGGATTAGCTTTTCCTTTTGTTAATAAAGTTTTTATTATTTCAATGTTTTCGTTTTCAGCAGCGATATGAAGTGCTGTTTTGCCCTCATTGTCTAGACAACTAATATCTGCACCTCGGGTTATGGCAGAATTTACTGAATCTAGTAAATTAAGTTTCACTGCAGTAAGCAAAAAACGATTTAGATCTTCTACTTCTTTATAATAAGGTGAAAATGAAGACGGAGGAATTGGTGAAGTAGCCATTTTTTATTCTCCTTTAATGTTTATTCAAAGAGCGCATATATATAAAAATCTAATTTGAAGACTATAATGATTTTATCTAAATATTAAAATATTTTTTTTATCTTTGAATTTCTTGTAGTTAAATTTTCGACAATATAAACTTATCAGATTATGGAAAAAGAAATTATAAAAAGAAGCTTTGGCACTCATGATGGATCATTTCATGCAGATGAAGTTTGCGCATGCGCTCTACTACTCTTATATGATCTTATCGATAAAGATAAAATCTATAGATCTAGAGATCAAACAACAATAAATCAATGTGAATATGTGTGCGATGTTGGTGGTATATATGACCCCAAAATTAAAAGATTTGATCATCATCAAAAGGAATACAATGGAGAGCTAGCTAGTGCAGGAATGATTCTTCTCTACTTAAAAAATCAAGCCTTTATGGATCAAACTCTCTTTGATCATCTCAATTACTCTTTAATTAAAAATGTTGATGCTCACGATATCGGTAAAACTGAAAATAAAGGCTATTCATTCTCTCAAATTATCACTAATTTTATCCCAATAGACTACAACGCATCTGCTAAAGAAAGACTATCGGCCTTTCTAAAAGCTGTAGAGTTCTCTTATAACCATCTAAAAAGAATGCAAGAGCGCTTTTTTTACTCTAAAAAATGCTCTCATAAAGTTAAAAAGGCTATGGAACCCAACCAAAAATATCTACTTTTTGAAGAGTCAATTCCTTGGCTAGATGCCTTTTTTGAATCAGGAGGAGAGTCTCACAAAGCCCTTTTTGTTGTTATGCCCACTCAAAGTCACTATAAGCTAAGAGCAATCCCACCTGATAGTAATTCTCGTATGAAAGTGAGGTTTCCTCTTCCCTTGGAATGGGCAGGTCTTCACGGAGAAGATCTTCAAAAAGTCTCAAAAATAGATGGTGCTATATTTTGTCATAAAGGTAGGTTCATATCCATTTGGAAGACTAAAGAAGATGCTATTAAAGCTCTAAAATATGTATTTAAAAAAGCAGGTATTGATTATGGCAACGATCTTTGAAAAGATTATTAATAAAGAGATTCCAGCAACTATTTTGTATGAAGATGATACAGTTATTGCTATCAAAGATAAGTTCCCAAAAGCGCCTGTTCATTTGCTTATCATCTCAAAGAAGGTGATTCCATCGTTTCAACACATAGAAAAAAATGATCTTCCGATAATTGGTAGGATGATAGAAGTATCTCAAAAGTTAGCTAAAGAGTTTAAAGTAGAAAAAGCATATAGGCTTCTTACGAATGTAGGGGAGTCAGCAGGCCAGAGTATTTTTCATCTGCATTTTCATTTGCTTGGTGGTAAAACTCTTAGCGAGAGTGAGATTATTTGAGAGAATAAATATGACTTTAAAATTATGCTTGTTGAGGGATAAATCTAAGTATCTTAAAAGCAAAGTCAGATTTTACTTTTAGTTGATCCTTTTGGAATTGTTTTTCTGCAGCTTCAAGTTCTCTTTTTGTTGATTCTGAAGTAGCAATTAATTGTTTTTCTTCTAAGACTAATGGATTTCTTTTTTGCTTTAATGATTCTAGTTCTACTTGAGTAGAAGCAATTTCTACCTTATTTTCTTCAATATCTTCACTAAATCGTTCCATTTTTTCTTCAAGATCTCTAAGAGAAATGTTTAAAACTTTTAATTTTTTTGAAATATCAACAATATTTCTTTTCACCTGCTCAAGAGTAGCAAATAAAGATTCTCCTTTTTCAGTTAAATTCGTATAATAAGAACTTAAATCTTCATTATTTTCAACCGCTCTCTCAAAATCATTTACAAAGTTTATTCCAGAAAGAACATCTTCATCAAAAACATCTCCATTTTCTAAAACTTGAGCTATTAAAGAACTTTTTATTTTATCATACAATTTAGTATAGTCTTCTAAAGCAGCTGCCTTTGGAGCGATTTCATTTTCAATATCTGCTTTTGTTTCAAATTCAAATTCAAATACTTTTTCTAAATCTGTTAATTCAATACTCTTTAATCTTATTTTTTCAGTTAACTCAGCTATTGCACCTGACATTTTTTGCTTTGCAATATTTATTTCGGTATTTTTTCTACTTAAAGTATTTACATCTCGAGGGGTCGTATGTATAAGAGCTCCTTCAAGTGTATTTAAAAGTTTTCCAATTGCTTCAAATGTGCTTAAATTCCCTTCTTCTATAGAAATTCCATCTTCAGGACTCATTTTTTCATATTCTTTAAGATAATCTTTTAGTTGTGTCAATTCAGTTTTTGGTATGATTTCTTTAAACGCAACTTGATCGCTTTTATTTAAAAGTTCTTGAGCTAAGTGTAGAGCTGAGCTTACACTAGATTTGAAAGCTATTTTTTGACTTTGAGATAATGCAGGAGTTGGTTTAGATTCTGAAAAAAGGCTTAAATCTTCGATTTTTTTAACTGTATGATTAGTACCAAAATAATGCCCATCAACGAAATTACCATCAGTACCGAATTCACCTTTTTGAGCAGCTTCTAGGTCATTAGACTTTTCATATTTTGTAAAATTGTGTTTTTTTATTACATATTCATAGTTTTTATCGTTTGCATTTGTATAGATTACTTCAAAGTAGTTACTAAAAATATCAGCAGCAATTTTATAAATAAAATGTACAATTTTGTTCAATAATCCAGTTTTTCTGGAAGATGACAAAAATTCTACATCAGCTGTAACGCCTTTGTTGCTTGTTATTCTTAAGGTATTATTTGTACTCATTTTATCCCTCAAAGAGGTTGTTTTATTTTTAGTTATATATAATCTCATTATTATGATAACATATTATTTAATAATTGTCAATTATTATTGGTTTATTCTAACGTTTTAAGGGATTTATAGTTAATTAGTTATGTTTAATTTCAACTAAACGCTTAAGTCATTGATATTTAATGGCATTTAAAACGATTATTTAGATGTTTCTAATAAGTGATTTAATTTTAGGGGTTTATGTTGAATGTAATCGTTTATATCTACACATATTCTTAATGAAGCAGATAAAAATAAATTTTTGCTTTGAGATGTTTTATTATTTGGTTATATTGATTTAAAACGAATGGATATTATGAAGCATTTTCTTGTAATAGCTTTATTGTTAGTGTCTTACATATTTGCTGGGGAGAATGCCCAACTAGATAGGATTAACTCTCATATACTTATAGAAGATTTTTCGTCAGCATTAGATGATGCAAAATCTAGCTTTGATAAATATGGAGCTTCTAATAAGTTAAAATTCAAATACATAGAATGTTTAGCTTTAAATGGAGAAGAGCTAAAAGCTATTAAAGAGCTGAAAAACTTAAATGAAGATGATTATAAGAATCTAAATTTTGATACTATTGAAAATATCTCATGGGCAATCTTAAATAAAGCGTCAAAATCTACCCAATATACAACTAGACTTACGACCTTGATAGGAGTGCATCTAACTCAAGATGTTAGAGCTATAAAAATATTGAATAATTCGATGAAAGACTCAAACGCAATTATTAGAAGTGTAGCTTTGCAGCTATCTTCTTCTTATATGGATAAGCCTCTAAAAGAGATGGTAAATAACCTATTTTTAAATGAAAAACTCTGGCTAGTAAGATTAGAGGTTATTAAAGCTATTGGTAAAATGAAAGTATTTGAGAGAAAAAATGAGCTTAAAGAGATCATAGCAGATGAAAAAGCTACCTTTGAAGAAAAAGAAGTAGCTATGTCTTCTTTAGTAAATATCATGGAAGATATAGATTTTGAAGAGATCAAAAGTCTATCTAATAGTAAAAAAGCTGGTCTTAGAAAATTATCTTGCGATCTAACTAGTTATTTCGATGTAAAAGAGGCTAAAGATCTAATAATTAAACTCACAGAAGATCCAATATCTGATGTTAGAATATCCGCTTTAAATGCTATATCTTTAAACTTTTTAAATGAGATCAAAGATAAAGATCTAAAAAATCTTCTTCTAAAAGCTGTCGATGATCCCTCTCCAGAGGTATGTATAACAGCTAGCTACATAGCTATTTTAAAAAATTATAGCTTTGGTGAAAAAAAATTAAGAAAATATTTTTATGATCAAGATGTTGATAATGCTAGATTTGCAGCAGCTGTTTTAGGTAAATTATCCAATAAATGCTTAAGGCTAAAAAAAACGGTTTTAAATAAACATCCAGATATTTTTGTAAAAGCAAATATAGCAATTGGGTTAATTGGAGAGAGAAAATTAGTAAAAGAGGCAACAGATACATTATTTACCTTTTTAAAATATGACGATAAACTTATGTGGGAAAATAGAAAAAATCCACTTTTTGAAGTTCTATATCCTAGCTATATAAGACATGTTGATCAAATGCCAAGATATCCAGAAGCAATAGATAAAATGACTAGATTACAGCTTCTATCAATGCTAGCTGTTGTAGAAGATCCAAGAGCAATAGAAGCTATAAAAAGCTTTTTAAAGCAAAAAGGTTGGGGTATAACAGGTTTTGCATCAGCAACCCTTTTAAAAGAAGGGGATGAAGAAGCTCTAAATATTATAAAAGAGCTTTTAGATGAGAAAGAATCAGATGTAAAAGTTCAAGCAGCTTTAGTGTTAGCTCTTTTTGGGAAAGACCCAAGTGTTATCTCTACTTTAGAAAAAGCATATATTGATGCTGATTATAATATGAAAATACAGATCTTAGAAGCTATAGGCCATATTGGGTCTAAAAAATCTATAAAATTTTTAATAAATACATTAGATGAGCCTTATCAAAATTTAAGGGTTGTTTCAGCCTCTTCTATGATTAGATGTCTAAATAGTTAATCTTAAAAAATTAATTTAGAAATCTCATATATATCTAAATTTTTTACTTCTAAAGAAGTTAAACATTTTTTGTGTTTTTCTTTTTGAATTTTATCTTTAAAAATAAAATATACATCGTCTTTAGAGAGTATTGCAGCTTGTCTTTTTGCGAAACTTAAAGAAATTCTTTTACCAAAATCTTCTAAGGATTTTTTAGAAGTTGGATTTTCTATTATATGATGAATTTCAGCTTGTTTTAACTTAGCTCGTAGAACTTCATTTTCTTGTATTTCGTGTTTTTGTTTCTCTAAAACATAGTTTAAATTTGGATCTGTAGTATCATTTTTTTTAAGCTCTTCAATTTCATTTAAAGATTTTTCTTTTTTTGTCTCCCATGCTTTAAAATGAGCAATAGCTGGAATAGATTTTTCTATATCTTTAGAAGTGCATTTAATCTTATCTAAATATTTTTTTATATCAGATTCTTTTTGAGTTTTTAAGGTGTTTAATTCTTTTAAAACATCTTTATAAAAAGCTGCTGTTTTTGTACATGCTTTTGCTGAAACTAAAAGCCTAGAAAGTAAAACTCCTATAACAGGCGCTGTAATACCGATTGCTATGTGCACCATTGGAATGGTAGCTGAGCTAACTGAGATTAAAGATAATAAATATATAGCAAATATTGTAATAACAAAAAAATTAATTATAGATGCTATTTTTAAAATTTTAGCTTTTCTAATATTTGCTATATAAGCTTTTTGGATATCTTTAGTGAAAATTGGATTTAAAGAAGTTACTTGAGTTGTCATAATATAAAAAATATTTTTGCAAAAATATATCTGAGATGATATTTTAAATAAATGATATTTTTTGATGAAACATATAAGAAAAAATAATTAAAAAAAAGTTTTTTGTGGCAAGTTATTGACATTAAAGGCAAAATGGTGGTTTACTACATACCGTTTATGATTCAATTTTAATAAAAATGGCGAAAGAAGAGACGATTAAGTTAGAAGGAGAGGTTCAAGAGCTGCTTCCGAATATGAGTTTTAGAGTAACTTTAGAAAACGGAATGACAGTTTTTGCACATCTTTGCGGAAAAATGAGAATGAGAAATATTAGAGTTTATGTCGGAGATAAAGTTACTGTTGAAATGTCTCCTTATGATTTGACAAAAGCTCGAATTATTTATCGGCACAAATAAATTATTATTGATTTTAAAAGTTAAAAAAAATTAAGCTAGTATGCTTTCAATGTTTAAAATGATTTTTTTTCGAAAATGCCCAGATAGCTCAGTGGTAGAGCACTTGCATGGTAAGCAAGCGGTCGTAGGTTCAATCCCTACTTTGGGCAAAAAGATCAAAAGAAATATGTATCAAAAATTACTTCAGCCTTATGGAGGAAAATAACAATGGCAAAAGAAACGTTTAAAAGGACAAAACCTCACGTAAATATCGGAACAATCGGGCACGTTGATCATGGTAAGACAACACTCACTGCCGCAATAACAAAATATTTAGCGAAAAAAGGTGGAGCAAGTTATAGAGATTATGCATCTATCGATAATACGCCTGAGGAAAAAACTCGTGGGATAACAATTAACTCATCACACGTTGAGTATGAAACCGACAAGCGTCACTACGCACACGTAGACTGCCCTGGACACGCCGATTATGTTAAAAACATGATTACCGGTGCAGCTCAAATGGATGGAGCTATTTTAGTAGTAGCTGCAACAGATGGACCTATGCCTCAAACTAAAGAGCATATTCTTTTAGCAAAACAAGTTGGCGTTCCATCAATTGTTGTTTTCTTAAATAAAATGGACCAAATATCAAAAGGTGATGAAGAGCTAGTTGAACTAGTTGAAATGGAACTTCAAGAACTACTTGCTGAAAAAGGATATAAAGATGTAACAATCGTTAAAGGTTCAGCCCTAAAAGCATTAGAAGGTGATAAAGCAAATGAAGATGCAATAGCACAACTTGTAACAGCTATCGATGAAAAAATTCCAGAGCCTGCTAGAGAAATTGATAAACCATTTTTGTTACCTATAGAAGATGTTTTTTCTATATCAGGTAGAGGAACAGTTGTAACTGGTAGAGTTGAAAGAGGAATTGTCAAGTTAAATGATAAAATCCAAATTGTAGGAATTAGAGAAACTAGAGATTCAGTTGCAACAGGTTTAGAGATGTTCCAAAAATTACTTGATGAAGCTAGAGCTGGAGAAAATGTTGGAGTTCTCTTAAGAGGAATCGAGAAAAAAGATGTAGAAAGAGGAATGGTTTTAGCAGCTCCTGGTTCTTGCACTCCCCACAAAAAATTTAAGGGAGCTATATATGTGTTAACCAAAGATGAAGGTGGTAGACATAAACCATTTTTCACTGGTTATCGTCCTCAATTTTTCCTTAGAACAACAGATGTTACAGGTACGGTTACTCTGCCAGAGGGTACAGAGATGGTTATGCCAGGTGATAATGTTGAGATTACTGGAGATTTAATGTATCCAATAGCTATGGAAGAAGGCATGCGTTTTGCTATTAGAGAAGGTGGCAGAACGATAGGAGCTGGAACAATTTCAAAGATAATTGAGTGAGTTTAGGGGTGTTAAGTGAGTTTAGGGGGTGTGTAGCTTAGTTGGTAGAGCGGCGGCCTCCAAAGCCGCAGGTCGGGGGTTCGACTCCCTCCGCACTCGTTTTTAAGAGTTTTTAATAATATGAAAAGGACTAAAATGGCAGTAAGTTCAAAAATAACACATTTAAAAGTTAAGAAAAAAAAGTTAAATTATTTTCGAGATGTTCAATCTGAACTGAAAAAAGTTTCTTGGACAACGAAAACAGAATTAGTTGCATGTACAAAAATTGTACTTGGAACAACTTTTCTTTTTGCTATAGCAATTTATATTGCTGATTTAGTTATTAAAAATGCTCTTCATTTAGTTAATTTAATCGCAAGGATACTTTTTGGATAATATATGATGAAATGGTATGTACTTCAAGTTTTATCGGGCCATGAAAAAAAAGTCAAAAGGACTTTAGAAGAAAATTTAAAATCGAGTGGCATGGAAGGTTTTATAGAAGAGGTTTTAGTGCCAACTGAAAATGTTCAGGAAGTAAAAAAAGGCGAACAAAAAATAACAGAGAAAAAGCTATGGCCTGGCTATATGCTTATCAAGATGAATTTAACAGATGAATCTTGGGGATATGTGAAATCTACTACGAGTGTAATCGGTTTTTTAGGTGGAGGCATGCCCTCTCCTTTAACTGACAAAGAGGTTGAAGAGATTTTAAAAGAGCTAGAAGAGAAGAAAAAAGGTGTAGTTCAAAAACATAAATTTGATATTGGTGATGTAGTTAAAATAACAGAAGGTGTTTTTGTAAACTTTATAGGGACAGTAACCGAAGTAAACCATGAAAAAGGAAAACTCTCTGTTTTAGTTTCAATATTTGGACGAGATACTAGAGTTGATGATTTAGAGTTTTGGCAAGTGGAACAAGCCTCTGAGGAAATAAATTAAGTTGAGGAAAAAATGGCAAAGAAAAAAATAGTTAAAATAATAAAATTGCAAATTGCTGCTGGAAAAGCAAATCCAGGACCGCCAATTGGACCAGCTCTAGGTGCTGCAGGATTAAATATTATGTCTTTTTGTAAAGATTTTAACGCTAGAACTCAAAAGCAAGCTGGAGATGTACTTCCTGTTGTAATTGAAGTTTATCAAGATAGAACTTTTTCTTTTATAACTTTGCAGCCTCCTGTATCTAGATTGATTTTACAAGAGCTAAAACTTGAAAAGGGTTCTAAAGAACCAAACAGAGATAAGGTTGGTAAATTAACAATACCGATTGCTGAAAAAATTGCAAAAAGAAAGATGCCAGATATGAGAGCATCCTCACTAAAAGCTGCTGTTCAAATGGTTGTTGGCACAGCAAAATCCATGGGAATAGATTTAGAAGGATAAATAAAATATGAAAAAATCAAAAAGAGCAAAAAAAATATCTCAAATTGTTGGAGAAGAGAGAAAGCTAACTTCTGCAGAGGCTATTGATCTTTTGAAAAAATGTCCAAAGCTAAAATTTGATGAATCAATTGAAATGTCTATAAAATTAGGTGTAGATCCTAAAAAATCAGATCAGCAAGTTAGAGGTACGGTATCACTTCCTCATGGAAGTGGAAAAACACTTAAAGTTTTAGTTTTTGCAAAAGCAAATAAGGTTCAAGAGGCCTTAGATGCTGGAGCGGATTATGCTGGAGCAGATGAATATGTCGAAAAAGTAAAAGGTGGTTGGTTAGATTTTAATGCTGTGATAGCAACACCTGATATGATGAGAGAAGTAGGAAAACTTGGGAGAATATTAGGTCCTAGATCTTTAATGCCCACTCCAAAATCTGGAACAGTAACACAAGATGTAGCGAAAGCAGTAAAAGAGATTAAAGCAGGAAAAGTGGAATTTAAAGTTGATAAAAACGCAGCTATTAATACTATCTTAGGAAAGCTATCTTTTGATAGTAAAAAGCTAGCTGAAAACTTTGAGACTCTAATGGCAGCGATCACAAAAGCAAAACCATCTACTTGCAGAGGAATTTATATTAAGAACTTAGTGTTATCTTCTACTATGGGACCAGGTATTGCTATTGATCTACAATCATTAAATATTACATAAAAGGTGAAAAAAAATTATGAGAGAAGAAAAAAAGCTTCTATTAGAAGAGATTAAAGAAAAAATAGATTCATCTTCATCTTTGGTTGTAACGAAATTTAAAAATATTACATCTACAGAATCATGGAATTTTAGAAATATACTTTTAAAAAATGCATCTGAGATGGAAGTTGTTAAAAAAAGAGTTTTTTTGAAGGCTTTTGAAAAAAGCGGGTACAAATGCAGTATTGAAGAGCTAGATGGTCAAATTGCAGTTATCTTTATTAAAGATGACCCAGTTGGAGCAATAAAGGCTATTTTTGAGTTTTCTGAACAGACAAATAAATTAGAGGTTATTAGAGGTGAAATAGAGGATAAAGTTTATAACAAAGAAGATCTTCTCTTCTTATCTAAACTACCGACTATGAATGATCTTAGAGCTGAATTTTTATCTGTATTGGAAGCTCCAATGTCAGGCACTCTATCTGTAATGGAAAGTCTTCTTACTAGTGTAATTTATGCATTAGAAGAAAAGAAAAAATTAGAAGAAAAAAATAAGGGGTAATATCGTGGCTACAAATATAGATGAAATAGTTGAAACATTAAGTAAGCTGCCAGTAATCGAGCTTGCTAAATTAAAAACACTGCTAGAAGACAAATGGGGAGTAAAAGCTCAAGCTGCAATGCCAGCTATGGTAGCAGCCGCTCCTGGAGAAGCTGCTGGTGAAGCAAAAGAGGAGTCTACTGAATTTAAAGTTACTTTAGAAGAGTCTCCAGCTGAGAAAAAGATTGCTATTATTAAGGTAGTAAGAGCGATTACAGGACTTGGCTTGAAAGAAGCTAAAGAGCTAGTTGAGAGTGCACCTAAAGTGTTAAAAGAATCGGCTCCAAAAGCAGAAGCAGAGGAGATTGTGAAAAAAGTTGCAGAAGCGGGAGGAAAGGCATCATCAAAAGGCCTTTAAAATATTTTTGTTTAATAATAGGGCAAAAGTTAAGTTTTTTGATTTTTGCTTTTTGATGTTTTTTATAAAAAAAAGCTATTAGCTTAGATTAATAAATCTATTTTAAGGAGTCAAATAAGATGCTAAAAAGGCCGCCTGAGCGGGTAAGTTTTAGAAAAAGTAAAGAGATTATAGATCTGCCAAATTTAATTGAAGTACAAATTAAATCGTATAAGGAGTTTTTGCAATCTGAAAAACTGCCGCATGAAAGAGAAAAAATTGGTTTGGAAGAAGTTTTTTATGAAATTTTTCCAATCAAATCTTACGATGAAAAAACCATTTTAGAATATACTTCATATGATTTAGGAGTGCCTAAATATTCACCTGAAGAGTGTATAAGAAGAGGGATTACCTATAACGTTACTTTAAAAGTTAAATTTAGATTAACAGATGAGACAGGTATAAAAGAAGAAGAAGTGTATATGGGAACTCTTCCTATCATGACTGAAAATGCAACTTTTATCATTAATGGAGCTGAAAGAGTTGTAGTATCCCAGCTTCATAGATCTCCTGGTATTGCATTTGAAAAACTGCGACATACTAAAGGAACAAAACTTTTTTCATTTAGATTAATACCATATAGAGGAAGCTGGTTAGAAGCTGCATTTGATAACAATGATTTGATTTATATCTATGTTGATAGAAAAAAACGAAGAAGAAAAGTTTTAGCAACGTCTTTTATAAGAACGCTTGGATATTCATCTGATGCAGATATTATTGAAGAATTTTTCGATACAAGAAGAGTAAAAATTAAAGCTGAAAAAGATTTTATAAAATTAGTTGGAAAGATTTTAGCAGAGGATGTTGTTGATGAAGAGACAGGACTCGTTTTTGGAAAAGCTGCAGAGAAATTAACAACAGCAATGTTAAAAAGAATGTTGGATGAAAAAATTATTTCTATAAAAATAGCAGAAGATACTGATGAAACACATCCAATCATAAAAATGCTTGCTAAAGATCCTACAGATTCATATGAATCTGCTCTAAAAGATTTTTATAGAAAAATTAGACCAGGAGAGCCAGCTACTTTATCCAATGCAAGATCTGCAATTATGAGACTCTTTTTCGATGCTAAAAGATATAATCTTGGAAGAGTTGGAAGATATAAGTTAAATAGAAAATTAGGTCAAGAGATTTCAGATGAGATTTTAAATACAGTAACTTTAAAAAAAGAAGATGTTATCGAAGCTTTGAAATATTTGATTAGACTAAAAAAAGGTGATGAAAATGCTTCTGTCGATGATATCGATCATTTAGGAAATAGAAGAGTTAGATCAGTAGGAGAGCTTGTTCAAAATCAATGTAGAATTGGTCTCGCTCGAATGGAAAAAATAGTGAAAGAGAGAATGAACTTATTTGATTTTTCTTCAGACACAATGACACCTGGAAAAATTGTCTCTGCAAAAGGTCTCGCAGGCCTTTTAAAAGACTTTTTTGGAAGATCGCAACTCTCTCAATTTATGGATCAGACAAATCCAATCTCTGAGTTAACTCATAAAAGAAGACTATCTTGTTTGGGGCCTGGAGGCTTAAATAGAGAAAGAGCGGGATTTGAAGTAAGAGATGTTCATCCATCTCACTATGGAAGGATCTGTCCTATTGAAACTCCAGAGGGTCAAAACATCGGTCTTATCACTTCTCAATCTTCATATGCGAAAATCAATGAATTCGGATTTATTGAAACTCCATATAGAATTGTAAAAGATAATGTTGTTACAGAAGAAATCGAATACATGACAGCAGATTATGAAGAAAATTGTATTATTGCCCAAGCATCAGCTCCTTTAGATGAATTTAATATGTTTAAAGACAATATCTGTTGGGTAAGACATAAAGGAGAATCTTTAGAAGTTGATTCTAGCAAAGCGACTCATATGGATGTATCTCCTAAACAACTTGTATCTGTTGTAGCTGGTCTTATTCCGTTTTTAGAGCACGATGATGCTAACCGTGCACTTATGGGATCTAATATGCAGCGGCAAGGTGTTCCGCTTTTGATAACTGAAGCACCTATAGTAGGAACAGGTTTGGAACTGAGAACAGCATCTGATTCCGGCGCTGTAGTTGTCGCGGCAGAAAATAGTACAATTGAATTTGTTGATGGATTTAAAATAGTAGTAGCACCCGATGATAATCCAACCAACAAAAAAACATATGAGTTAAAGAAGTTTTTGAGATCTAATTCAGGTTCATGTATTAATCAAACACCTATTTGTCAAGTTGGTGATAAGATTAAAGCAGGAGATATAATAGCGGATGGTGCAGCAACTGAAAGAGGAGAGCTAGCACTTGGTAAAAATGTTTTAGTTGCCTTCATGCCTTGGTGTGGATATAACTATGAAGATGCTATAATTATCTCTGAGAAATTAATTAAAAAAGATACCTATACTTCAATTCATTTAGAAGAATTCGAGCTAACGGCAAGAGATACCAAGCTTGGAAAAGAAGAGATCACAAGAGATATCCCAAATGTATCAGAAGAAGCTCTAGCCGATCTTAAAGAAGACGGAATAATAAGAATTGGAGCTGAAGTTGAAACAGGGGATATTTTAGTTGGGAAAATAACTCCTAAAACTGAAACAGAGCTTACTCCAGAAGAGAGACTTCTTAGAGCTATATTTGGAGAAAAAGCAGCTGATGTTAAAGATGCTTCTCTTACGTGCCCTCCTGGAACAGATGGTGTTGTAATGGATGTTAAAGTTTTTTCAAGAAGAGACAAGCTATCAAAAACTGATGATGAACTCGTTGAAGAAGCAAGTAGATTGAAAGATGTCGCTCAAGAATATAAATCAGCAGAGTTAGAACTTCAAATGGAATTCCATGAAAAGTTAGGAGCTCTTTTATTAAATGAAGAGTGTCCAGCTGCAATCATGCATAGAAAAACTGGTGAAATTATAGTTGATAAAGAAGCTCTTATAACTCATGATCTTTTAGAGAAAATTGAAAGCGAAAAAATCGAAGATCTCATCATGGAAGAAAACGATGTTTTCGATGAGATAAAAAAAATAATTAGAGAATATGATTTAGCTTTAGAAAAACTTCAATCTAAACATAAATTAAATGTTGAATTTGTAAGAAAAGGTGATATCGATTTAGATCCAGGAATAATTCGTCAAGTAAAAGTCTATGTTGCAACAAAAAGAACCTTGCAAGTAGGGGATAAAATGGCGGGAAGACATGGTAATAAAGGTGTTGTTTCAACGATTGTACCTGAAGCTGATATGCCATATCTTGCAAATGGAGAAACTATTGAAATTATTTTAAATCCTCTTGGAGTACCATCTAGGATGAATATGGGTCAACTTTTAGAGACTCATCTAGGATACGCTGCTAAAAAAGCTGGAATATATATTAAAACTCCAGTTTTTGAAGGATTTCCAGAGGATAAAATTTGGCAGATGATGAAAGATCAAGGTCTTTCTGAAAATGGTAAATTTGTTTTATATGATGGTAGAACAGCAGAGAGATTTGATAACCATGTTGTAGTTGGCTATATCTATATGCTTAAACTATCACACTTAGTTGCAGATAAAATCCACGCAAGAGCAATTGGGCCGTATTCATTAGTAACTCAGCAACCACTAGGTGGTAAAGCTCAAATGGGTGGTCAAAGATTTGGAGAGATGGAGGTATGGGCTCTAGAAGCATATGGAGCTGCTCATCTACTTCAAGAGATGTTAACCGTTAAATCGGATGATGTAGAGGGTAGAACTAAAATTTATGAATCGATTGTTAAAGGCGATAATTCACTTCATGCCGGAACACCAGAATCATTCAATGTTTTAATGAAAGAAATGCAAGGACTATGCATAAATATAAAAGCAGAGTCCATAGAAAAAGATTAATAAAAAAGTTATTATTTGGGAGTATTCAATGGCAGATTTCGAGGATTCAAGAGGTTCTCATTTTGATAAGTTAACGATTAAAATAGCTTCAGGCGATATAATTACAAATTCATGGTCAAGAGGTGAAATAAAAAAACCAGAAACTATCAATTATAGAACATTCAAACCAGAAAAAGGTGGATTATTTTGTGAAAAAATATTCGGTCCAACTAAAGACTGGGAATGTGCTTGTGGAAAGTATAAAAAGATTAAACACAAAGGCATTATTTGTGATAGATGTGGTGTTGAAGTAACTCTATCGAAAGTGAGAAGAGAGAGAATGGCGCATATTGAGCTAGCTGTTCCTGTTGTTCATATTTGGTTTTTCAAAACCATGCCATCTAGAATAGGAAATATTTTAGGCCTATCGGTTTCTGATATAGAAAGGGTTATTTATTATGAAGAATATATTGTTACAGATCCTCGTGAATCAGATCTAGAAAGAAAACAACTTTTAAACGACTCAGAATATAGAGAGCAATTAGAAAAATGGGGTCCTAACGGATTTGTTGCTAAAATGGGTGGAGACGCAGTTTTTGATCTTTTAAAAAATGAAGATCTAAATGCACTCGTCATGGAGCTCAAAGAAAAACTTAGAAAAACTAAATCTATGCAAGCTAGAGTAAAGCTTGCCAAACGCTTAAAAATAGTAGAAGGAATGCTACTTTCTCCAAACTCTCCTGAGTGGATGGTTTTATCTAGTGTTCCTGTTATCCCACCTGATCTTAGACCTCTTGTTCCTTTAGATGGAGGAAGATTTGCTACATCAGATCTTAATGATTTATATAGAAGGGTTATCAACAGAAACAACCGACTTAAATCTATTTTAAAATTAAAAACGCCAGATGTAATTATCAGAAATGAAAAAAGAATGCTTCAAGAAGCAGTCGATGCTCTTTTTGATAATGGAAGGCATGGACATCCAGTTATGGGAGCTGGAAATAGACCTCTGAAATCTTTATCTGAAATGTTAAAAGGGAAGCAAGGTAGATTTAGACAAAATTTACTTGGAAAAAGGGTAGATTACTCAGGTAGATCTGTTATTGTTATTGGACCTGATTTAAAATTTAATCAATGTGGTTTGCCAAAACAGATGGCGCTAGAACTTTTTGAGCCATTTATTGTAAAAAAACTAAAAGAGTTAGATTACATATACACTATTAGATCGGCTAAAAAATTAATTCAAAAGCAATCAGCTGAAGTTTGGGATGTTTTAGAAGAAATCATTAAAGGACATCCAGTTTTATTAAACAGAGCTCCGACCCTTCACAGACTTGGAATTCAAGCTTTTGAGCCAGTTCTAATCGAAGGAAAATCAATTCGGATTCATCCACTTGTTACTCCTGCTTTCAATGCTGACTTTGATGGAGATCAGATGGCTGTACACGTGCCGTTATCCATAGAGGCTCAGCTAGAAGCTAAACTTTTATTAATGTCACCTGATAATATATTTTTACCATCATCTGGAAAACCCGTTGCACTTCCAACTCAAGATATGATTTTGGGGCTCTATTATTTGATGATAGATCCAACATATGACCCTGAAAAGCATTCAAAAAAATTAAAAATATTTAGAAGTCCAAAAGAAGTCCTTTTAGCTTTAGGTGCAGGTATTTCTCACAACAGATATAGAGATGGGACAGATGAAACAAGAATCGATGAGACAGGAAGAGGACTAAACATTCATGAAAGAATAAAAGTTCGTATCGATGGTGGAATTATCGACACAACCCCTGGTAGAGTTATTTTCAATACGATAGTTCCTGAAAACTTAGGTTTTCAAAACTATGCTCTTAGAAAAAAGAGACTCTCAGAGCTTGTTTTAGATTGTTATAAAAGAATAGGTTTAGAAGCTACAGTTCAGTTTTTAGATAATATGAAAAATCTTGGTTTTGCTGAAGCTACAAGAGCATCACTCTCTATGGGAATCACAGACGTTAGAGTTCCTAAAGGTAAAAAGAAAGCTATTGAAAATGCATATAAGATAGTTTCTAAAGTTAAAAAACAATATGACGATGGAATTATAACAGAAGGTGAAATGAAATCCAAAATCATTAGTATTTGGACAGAAGTTTCAGACTCTCTATCAGATGAGCTGTATAAATTAATTTGTGAGATTCACGATGGTGAGTTAAATCCTTTATTTTTAATGATGGATTCAGGAGCTAGAGGAAATCGCTCTCAGGTTAAACAGCTTGGTGCTATGAGAGGACTTATGGCAAAACCTTCAGGAGAGATTATTGAATCTCCTATCGTTTCTAACTTTAGAGAAGGGTTGACAGTTTTAGAGTATTTTATATCTACACACGGAGCGAGAAAGGGTCTTGCCGATACTGCTTTAAAAACAGCAGACTCTGGGTACTTAACAAGAAGACTTGTCGACGTCTCTCAAGATGTAATTATAGTTGAAGAGGATTGTCAAACTTTAAATGGAATCGAAGTTGGAGCAATAAAACAAGGGCAAGAAGAGCTTTTACCTTTAAAAGATAGAATTTTTGGAAGAACTGTTTGTGATGATATCTATCAACCTGGAGATAGCACGAAAAGACTTGCAAAATCTTTAGATATTTTAAATCCTAAACAGTCTGAAGCTATCGATGATGCTGGTATTGAAAAAATAAAAATTAGATCGCCCCTTACTTGTGAATCTCAAAGAGGAGTTTGTGCAAGATGTTATGGTATGAATCTAGCAACTGGCAGCATTGTAGGGCTTGGTGAAGCTATAGGTATTATTGCTGCTCAATCAATCGGTGAGCCGGGAACACAGCTAACGATGAGAACGTTCCACATTGGTGGTATCGCCTCTGCTATGGTAAGTCCACAACTTCTCACAGAAAAAGAAGGTATTATTGTTTATAAAGATTTAAGAGTTGTTCAAAATGAAGAAGGAAATTGGGTTGCATTAAATAAAAATGGAACAATAAATATCGTAAAAGATGAAGGTAGATCTCTAGATGAGTATAGAAAACTTTTAAATACAAAATCTTTAGAACCTCTTCAAATATTTACAGTTGAACTTGGAACTAATATCTTATTTGCTGATGGAGCAAAAGTTGGTAAGAAAATAAAAGTTGGAGAGTGGGAACAACACTCATCACCGATTATTTGTGAGAAAGAAGGATATGTAAAATTTGAAGATTTAGTTGAAGGAATCTCTACTCAAAAAGAGGTTAATAAACAAACTGGTCAAACAGAGCTTAGAGTGAAACAACACAGAGGAGAGCTCCACCCTCAAATTGCTATATATTCAGATCAAGAGAATAAAGATCTAGTTGGTACTTATGCCATACCAGCTGGGGCTTTGATTTTGGTTAAAGAAAAAGATATTGTAAAACCGGGCCAGATCTTAGCTAAAATGCCTATTGGAACAATCAAAACGAAAGATATCGTAGGAGGTCTTCCAAGGGTAGCTGAGTTATTTGAAGCGAGAAAACCAAAAGATGCTGCGGAAATCGCAAAATTAGATGGAGAAATTGACTTTCAAGGAGTTCAGAAAAATAAAAGAATTTTAGTTGTTAAAGATGAAGAGACCGGAATGGAAGAGGAGCACCTAATTCCTCTATCTAAACACTTGATCGTTCAAAAAGGGGACATGGTTGTTAAAGGACAACAACTAACTGAAGGACTTATCGTTTCTCAAGAAATACTAGAGATTTGTGGAGTTAGAGAACTTCAAAAATATCTGGTTAACGAAGTTCAAGAAGTTTATCGTTTGCAAGGTGTTGATATCAATGATAAGCACGTAGAGATTATCACCCGTCAAATGCTTCAAAAAATTAAAGTAACAGATCCAGGCGATACTACTTTCTTATACGGAGAAGATATAGATAAAAAGAGATTCCATGATGTTAATAGGAAAACAACTCAAGAAGGCGGAAAACCTGCAAAAGCGATGCCTGTACTTCTTGGAATTACAAAAGCATCACTTGGTTCAGAATCTTTTGTATCTGCTGCATCTTTCCAAGAGACAACAAAAATATTAACTGGCGCTGCTGCAGATGGAGCTGTAGATTATCTACGTGATTTTAAATCTAATCTTATTATGGGACACATCATTCCAGGTGGTACTGGATTTAAATATCATGAAAAAGCAGAGAAATTCATAGAAAGAAAAGCTCTAGAAGAGGCTCTATATTCTTTTGAAGAGAATTTTAAAGTTAAAGAATATTTGGAAGAAAAAGAACGTACAACTGCACCGTCAGCTTAAAGCTAACATTATTTGAGCCAGATATTTTTTATCTGGCTCTTCATTTTTTTATAATAAATATAGTGAGTGATTTTTTTTTAAATTTTAGGTTTAATTAGATCTTTGATTTTATTTAGATCAACTTCGAATTTTCTAATACCCTCAGATAGCTTTTCTGTAGCCATAGCATCTTGATTTAACATATATCTGAATGTTTTCTCATTAAATAAGATTTTATCGATTTGCATATCCTTAGAAAGGTTTGAATCTAATTTTTTAACAATTTCATTATCTTGATTTTGAAGCTCTTCTAAAAGATCAGGCGAGATAGTTAAAAGATCGCAGCCTGTTAACTCTATTATTTCATTTGCATTTCTAAAGCTAGCTCCCATAATTTGAGTTTTTATATCAAACTTTTTGAAATAGTTAAAAATATTAGTTACGGATATTACACCTGGATCTTCATGAGATAAATACTCTTTTTTATGATTTGTTTTATACCAATCTAAAATCCTTCCAACAAAAGGGGAGATTAGAGTTGCTTTAGCATCTGCTGCACCTATTGCTTGCGCTAAAGAAAAAAGAAGTGTCATATTACAATGAATATTTTCCTTTTCTAAAATCTCGCAGGCTTTTATTCCTTCGAAAGTCGTAGCTAGTTTTATTAAAATTCTTTCTCTATCAATGCCATTTTTTTCAAATAAAGAAATTATAAGTTTTGCTATTTCAACACTTTTTTGAGTATCAAAAGAATATTTAGCATCAACTTCAATAGATACTCTTCCAGGAATCTTTTTTAAAATTTCTAATCCAAAATTTACAAAAAGTTTTATAGCTATTAAATCTAAAGTATTTTTTGATATTTGAGATTTTCCAAATAAAATAGCCTCATCAATTAAATCTTTATATTCTTCTTTTTGAGACGCTTTTAAAATGAGAGAGGGATTAGTTGTAGCATCCTCTGGTTTATATTTTTCAATTAATTCAAAATCAGATGTATCTGCTACTACTGTAGTGTGTAGTTTTAATTGATCTAGAGTAGTTTTAGTTTGTGTTTCACTCATTTTTTTTACCTTGAATTGATTTAGATAGGTAAATGTTAACAAAAGTTGAGATTTGATCTCAATTTGTATTTTAGTATTAAAAATTAAATTTAAATTGAAAGATAATTGTACGTTTTGTACAATTAGTACCAAAACTGGAGGTTTTATGACAAGTGTTCCGTTATCCCAAGCAAGAGAGCAACTACCGGATATCGTTAATAAAGTTGCATATGGTAATAAACATATTATTTTAACTAGACGTGGTAAGAAAGTTGCAGCAATTGTTTCAATAGAAGAGTTAGAGTTTATTGAAGCTTTAGAAGATAGAATTGATTTAGAAGATGCAAGAAAAGCACTTAAAGATATAAAAAAACAAGGAACAGTTTCTTGGAAAAAAATTAAATCTGAACTGGGAATTTAATGTACAAGATCGAGTTATCTAAACGTTCAATAACTTAAAAAGTTGCCTAAATCTCAGCAAAAAAAGATTGCTGTAAAAATAGACAAACTTTCAAAAAATCCATATGCAAGAAATGCTAAAAAGTTAATTGGGGAAAAAGATCTTTTTCGAATTCGATCTGGTGACTATAGAATCATTTATCAAGTGAAAGACAAGATCTTATTGATTCTAATTTTGAAGATTGGTCATAGAAAAGAAATTTATAAAAAAATGTAATCTTTTTTGAAATAAATAAATCTGAATTAGAAATTTAGATGCATACAGATATAATTGAAAAAAAACAACGTAAGCATCTATACAATAGCTGTTTACGTTTAATTATAGCTGTTAAAATTAATGATAAAAGAATGCTTAAATGCCAAAAATTATTATATTCATTATTCCTAGATATTGACAAATATGTCGATATCTAGGAATATAAAAATATGAAAAAGTTTATTCCTGCAGAACATATTGAGCTATTTCATCTCTATTTTTTGCAGCAGTTAAATCTTAAAATATACAAAAGGCTCTATGCTTTAAAAGGAGGGTGTAATTTACGTTTTTTCTTAAAAAGCATTCGGTATTCACAAGATATTGATATTGATATTAAAATAATTAGAAAAGATATTCTAGCAAATCATATTAGAAAAATTCTCAAGTCAACAAATACTAAACGGTTTTTACAAGCTAATAAAATAGAAATAGTTAAATATTCAGAACCAAAGCAAACTGAAACGACTCAATGCTGGAAGATTAATTTAAAAAGTTCTTCCTCTGCAGCTTTGCTTAATACAAAAATTGAGTTTTCAAGAAGAGGGATAATAGAAGATATAAAATTCGACACAATAGATCCTCTCATCGCATCAAAATATCAATTTAATCCTTTTTTTATAAATCACTATACTGCCAAAAGTGCTTATAAACAGAAAATAAAAGCTTTAATTGGCAGAAGTGAAACACAAGCAAGAGATGTTTTTGATCTTTTTCATCTAATAAGTTTAAATGTTCAAAAACCTAAACTATCAGCTTTAGAGATTGAAAAAGCTGAAATGTGCGCTTTTTCAATTACTTTCGAAAAATTTAAATCTCAAGTAGTTGCTTACCTTCCTCATGAATATCATCTGCAATATAATGATCCTCTAATTTGGGAAAATATTATATGTAAAGTTGTTGAGGAAATATCAAAATGAAATTAATAGAAGCTCTAAAACTTATAAATGAACTAGAAGTTTCAGTTTTTCGTACAGATGACATTGCAGCATATTTCAATATCAAAACAGCTCATGCATCTAAGATACTAACTCGTTTATCAAAATCAAATCATCTACTTCACCTTAAAAAAGGTCTTTGGGCAATACCTGATAGACTAGATCCTCTAGAACTTCCAAATTATCTTTTATCACCCCTTCCAAGTTATATTTCTTTTCATTCTGCGCTTTATTATCGAAATGTAATCGATCAAATCCCATCAATTATTTATGTTGCAACCCTATATAAAACTATTAAATTTATTACTCCTATTGCTACTGTCTCAGCTCATCAAATTCATCCTGATTTTTTCTTTGGTTATACTTATGATGAAAAAACAAAGATAAAAATGGCTACAGCTGAAAAAGCTCTTATTGATACTCTATATTTATCTTCGGCAAAATCGGGAATTTTTAAAGCTTTGCCAGAGGTGGATAGTGATGAGATTGATTTAGAAAAAACAAGGAAAATAATAAAAAAGATACCATCTAAGCTTCGTCAAACTTTAGTTTTAAAACGTTTCAATGCTCTTTTGAAATGAAAGCTAAAGTTAATTTTTAGAATTTATTTATTCTTTTTGGGCCAGGGTACATCGTAAGGGATAGAATAAGATAGAGCTAATTCAGATGTTTTTGTTGAAAACTTCATAGGGTCTAATTTAGCTTTCAATTTAAGTACGTGATTAGATGCAAATGTGTAATTTAAAGATCCATCTATTTTATGTGATTTTTTGATTTTTGTAGTGGAAGAGGATAATGGCATAGTTGTTCTTCTTTTATAGTGGGTAAATTCATAAAGCAAAGAAATTTCAAAATCATCTGTTTGTTTAACAGTTGTTTTAGCTCCATAGATATGTCCTAAATTATAAAGATCAGAATCGATAAAATTTCCATGTTTTGTATAAATTGAAATACATTGTTTTTCAAAAGGTTCATAATTTAGTTTTAGCTCAGCTCTATTCCAATTTCTTGAAAGATATCTCTCATTTTTAGCTCTATAAATCCCTTTTTCAAAAGAAGGCTCAATTGAGAATTTTTTTATTGGTTGTTTGAAATTGAGTTTAGCTTTATTTAATCTATAGCCTTTAGAAGTTTTTATAATATCTTTGTTATTGATGCTTTCCAAACCAAGATTAGAGGTTAGTTTAAATGGAGCTTCATGTGTTAATTTAGTTAGGAATGAAAAATTTCTATCTCCACTCTTTAAACTTTTATTTTTATTAAGATTTGTATGTTTTAGTTTATATTTAGCCGTAGCTTTTAAATCTTTGATAATATCAAAATTGATATTGCTATCAATTTTATAGGTATCCGATAGATATCCACTGAATTTAGGTTTTGCATAAAGACCCTCTACTCCAAAAGAGAAAATATCTATTTTATCTTTTACTTTTACAAAGTAAGCATCTTTTCTTGTACTAAATGAGTTAGTTGCATATTCAACATCATAAAAAGAATCATTTTTATCATAGGTAGATCTAAGTGAATAGGTCATCTCGTTTTTATCTTGAACTAGTGTAGGTTTTTTATAAGAAGTATTGAAAATTGTAGAGGTAAGTTTGTTACCTCGAATTTTATATGATAAAAACCCTAAAATATTGTCTCTTTTAGACGATACTTCAAATGGTTGTTTTGTTAGATATAAAATACCGAGACCTAGTTTTTTTCTATTAAAAGTTACGAGTGATCCTCTTCCAAGTGGAGCTGGAGTATCTGATTTTTTTGAATATGGAGAAATTGTAAGTGGAGTTATTTTATATTCTGTATCTCCCACTAAAACATCATATAGAGGTGTTTTATATCCTAGATAGAATTTTTCTGGCTTTCCATCTATTTTTTTAGGAATAGCGCCTTCATGCATAAGAGGTAGTTTTAAATCGAACTCAAAATTGTTTTGAAGTTTTTCATTTAAAAGTTTAGATCCTTTAGTTGCTAAAAAAAGCTGACTATCTGGGCTCTCTTTTAAGCCATATCCAAACGATGTTGTAATAGGAGATTCATTTAAAGAATTTTTTGCTACATCTAAGGGGATTTCATCTTTAGCAAGATCAAAACTAGATGGCATGGGAGTAGAAGCATCTAAAGATGGATTTTTTATTGGATCAGTATTTTGAAAAGGATTTTCTTTTATATGAACATTTGAGATATATGAATCTAATTTATTTTCATTTTCATCCAAGAGTTCATAATTGATTTGATAATCTTTTTTTTCTAAATTTTCAGGAATTTTTATAGAGTATGAAATAAGTTTCTGATCATCTAGAAGAAACTCTTTTTCGATCTCATTTAAAACTTCGAAATCATCTGGAAGATCTAGATTTGTTTTTATATTTTTTAGATCTTTTAAATTATTTTTTATAAGGTATTCTAACTCTATAGTCTCTCCAGGAGTAGTTAAAATTTCTTTTGAGTTATCTGAGAGTATTTCAATATTTGCAAAAGATTTAATAGAAAAAATTAGAAATATAGATAAAAATATTTTTTTTGACATAACAAACCCAAATTTTGAGACATTTTCTATTAAAATATTAGCATTAAGCTAGTTTTATATCTAGATGAAATTATTTTCTTTAATAAAGAGTTCTAAGAAGTAGATTTCCCTTTTTTACTCTTCAATATAGCAATCCCAGTTACAGCAAATAATATGCTCACTATTGCAATAGCCCAAGGCTGCCAGTTTTTCTTTTTTGTAGCTTTTTCTTGTTCTTCGGTAAGTTTAGGGACCTCTACCACTTCAGCTTCTAGATAATTTGAGAATAGAAAACTAAAAATTATTGATAATAGAATTATTTTTTTTCTCATTTTTTAAAATCCTTAATTTCTTTTAATGC
>SDBU01000927.1_pt1 | contig 42787 bp, 34 predicted proteins | sample 2277071 | NCBI WGS metagenome assembly SDBU01 (sample SAMN10397929, study PRJNA504765) | marine sediment metagenome | isolation source: marine sediment core GS08_GC12, 126 cmbsf | place: Arctic Ocean: Gakkel Ridge, Loki's castle | collected 2008
AGGTGTTAAGTTTATTGGTATCAACTCAAACAGCCCGAATACATACGAGGAAGATTCATTTGAAAATATGGCCAAACGCATGAAACAATATGATTTTCCCTGGCTGTATCTTTACGATGAGACCCAGGATATAGCTCGGGCTTATGGTGCACTGAAAACGCCGCACTTTTTTGTCTTCAACGAAGCCGGAAAACTCGTTTATACCGGCCGGGGCGTTGACAATCCCCGCCAGAGCAGCAAAATAACTGTAAATGATTTGGAAAATGCCCTTGAGGAATTGCTTACAGGCAAAGAGATAACTAATCCGATAACTAACCCAATTGGCTGTAATGTAAAATGGGACGGTAAAGATGCCCACTGGATGCCGCCTGAAGCTTGCGACTTGGTATGACGGCAATTACCATAAGCAGAAACCTGTTATGTGGCACACAAACTGTGGATATCGGACTTTAGAGGGTGCTGAGGCAAGCCTCTTTGCGTTAATTTGACGGAATAAAAGGATACAAGATGTGTGAGTTCTGTCTAAAACATGGCGAAGGCAAGAAGTGGTATTTGCAGGCAAGGAACTATTCTGAAGAGCTGTTGAGTGACATCCGTCGGCGTAGGATGATTGAAGAATTTTTCTCAAATCCTGACCGACTCACAAGAGGTATAGAGCATCTCAACCGCCTTGAGAAGACTCCTAAGTTTATAAGGAGTATGATTGCCCGCATTATTACCGGCCGGCAGAAGAAGACCCACTTTGGGCAAGTAGTGCCAATCGAGGAGATTGAAAAGATATTCGGGTTTGTCTGCTCTGTCGTCCGTGTGGCTTGCATCTGTCGCCACGTTACATTGAACCAGGAAAAGCGCTACTGTTACGGAGTCAGCATGTCGCCCAATGGCGGCCAGTTAGCCAATATCATAAGGGGCCTCGATAAGAGCTTTCTTACGGGGCCGGATACGTCCGGACTGGAGACATTGAGCAAGGAAGAAGCTCTGTCCGCCTTTCGAGATCACGAACAAGAAGGTTTGTGCCATACTGTTTGGACTTTTCACTCGCCGTTCATCGGGGGACTGTGCAACTGCGACCGTTCGGACTGCCTGGCTATGCGCTGCACGGTAACACATTCGGTCCCGGTGATGTTTCGGGCCGAATATATTGCAGAAGTTGACCCCGATGCGTGTATTGGTTGCCGGGAATGCATGCGTGTCTGTCAATTCGGCGCTATTGTCTACAGCGCCTCAACCAAAAAGGTTGCCATCGACCAAAGGCGGTGTTATGGTTGTGGGATATGCCGTTCCATGTGCAATAAGAACGCAATCCGGCTGAATGACCGTAACAGAGTGCCCGCCGCCGCGAATCTCTGGTAAATGTGGTGGATTAAGAGCTTATCCGAATAACCGGGGCGAAATTAGAGACCTGTCCTGCCTGCCCTCCGTAGCTTTAGCGAAGGGGGGAGCGTAGTCGAAGGAATATTCGATATTCTTTTTCCCCTTTTCCTTGCCCTTTGGCAAGTTCTATGCTATTCTCTACCCTTAATTGCGTGATGTATTAATGGGATTTCGCTTGAAAAACGCCGCCTGTTTGTCATTCCTGCGAAGGCAGGAATCCAGACGAGATACGAACTATGAACTAAAAATTCGCTTCTCGAATTTTACTATCAACATTTGACAAGCCAGAAACGGCTATAAAGTGAGAATATTGTAGGGTGCGATATTTCGCACCTCTTTGACTAAATTGAAAAAAAAGTGGTGTATATTATTAAGTTGGAAGCAAAATGGAATTAGCCAAATTTTTAAATCTTTGTGCGATGCTTTTTGGAATTATGGCGGTACTATTTCTTTCTAAAGCATTATTTGCAAGCGCAGAACAGATACTCCGTACCACATACCATTACTCTTCAACGGGCTGGCCATCAGTTGCTATTATATCAGACAAAGCTGGCCAAAAATCTGACACTCTAGCAAGTATCCTTCTTGTTTTCCTTGTTCTTCTTCTTCAACTATGTTCCCTTTTTATCAAGGAAAATATATCCTTCACATCTACCTGGCAAAGAGGAGTTGTCATTGCCATCATCTTTGTAGGTATAGTATCAGTGATCGTTCACAAAATTGATGTTGGTGCCAGAAAAAGCTTCGAACAAGAAATCAAGATGCTTGCTGCAAGAGATCGCATCAAACTTTATTTCGAAAGATTTAGTGTCCCTTTGTATTCAGATGTTGAAGCTATAGCTAAGCAATACTTCGATTTTAGTAAAAAAGATGATGAAGATAATCCTTCTTTCGTGAAGAGATTTGCCAGTTTTCTTGGCTATCATATTCCCGAAGATTCAGACTTCTCAAAATTCAGATAAATAAAATGCTCGATATTCGAAAAGACCTACCCAATACACCGATTGAAGTTGTTGATATATGGCTTAAGCCACTTGCAAAGAGACCAGATGTAGGGTGGCCTCCCTCACAAATGAATGGCTTATCTCCCATTGAAGTAGAGAAAAAATAGTAACGGGGCATTCGTTGGTCTTGGTGAAAGGGCTTTATGACCCTGAAAGAAATTATTGAGAATTTATCTGCTGGCTATTGGATACACGAGATTGACTCTCTTCTTCGAGATCGTGGTACCTACATCCCTAACAAAGTTGATCTTAAACTTATCATATCAGAATTTGAGAAGTGGCTTCAAAATTACAAATATGGTCGGGCAGTAAACTGGGCGATACTTGGTCTGATTTTCCATCACGACCAATTTCTCAGCCAAGTAAGAAAAAAGGGCTTATTACGGCCTTCTAAGTACTCATTTATTTCCAATGCAGCCGGATTCGCCATTGGTGAGATTCTTAAGTACGCAACACAGCTCTGCCTTCCCCAACCTACAATATGCTATTTACAGTCATTTGCCGCTATGCATGAGTTGGCGAAAGGTGTGAACAAAAAGATTCAGCGACTTTCAACAGCGATCAGAAAACAAAAAGACTTCCTCTTCAAAGGTATGATTGCTACACTTGATTTTATCTTTATGACAGGATCTCCAGGAGACAAAGCCCTATCGTCTTCGAAAGCTGACTTCTATACAAAAGAGCAACTTGCTGAAGGCTTCTCGTATTTTTTGTATCTATATCACACAGAACTGGGCAGGCCATCCAATTTATTCCTCGACAAGTCTAAGGCGGTTAATGGTGAATACATCGATCTTTTGATTGACGCTACTAAGATTAGGATTTTCCAAGAATTCGAAATACTTGTTGACGCGTTAGATTACAGTGTTTCCCTTGACCGTCAAAGTAAGATAGCTCGTATAATCGCTCCAACTCCCGATCTGGAAAAGGCATACAGATTAGGATATATATTAGTTGGATTTCAGAAAGCCCTCATTCTTAACAGGAAGGATCTCGAAAACATATCTCTTGAAAAAATGGGATCTGAATTCTACAAAGGATGTGGGGATAAATTTGTAGAACTCAAACCGGAACCACTGCAACGTTATGTTTTCCAAGTACCCAAGATCGAGCCGCTCCTCAAACTTATCACACAGGAAGATATGTTTGAAGAGGAGAGTTTGGAATTAGAAGCTGCAAGTAAAGACTTTATGATAGACATCTCCGATATCCTGAAATTCGAAATTATTCCCAATGTTTCTATATGGATGCTCTTGAAAGTCCACCGCCTGTTCAACTTTATACGTTGGTATACTGTAAGTCATTTGATGCCATTAACCAAAACACAGCCCGGCCTTGTCTTCCAATCACTTGTGCCGAGTTTCACAATTAAGTCGCTACAAGATATGCTTGTATCTTTGGTTGAATCTAAACAGGCAGAGTGCATAATTGATTTTCTAACCTGGACACCAGAAACTAAACGTGTCTTCGACGTTCAATATCAACCCTTAGTCAAAACACTAAGAAGCTATCTCGTACCGATGAACATACTCGCATCGTCCGACATCATTCGTAATTCACTTTTTATGAGTCGTACTCGTTTTTATCCTGACGGAACAATTGATCCTCTTAGCTCTTTACTGGCAAATGTGCTAAGACAGCACACTAATAGTGTGGCGGAGAGAGTCCAGTATGACTATGAGGGCTTTCAGGGTGACATTGACACGATTGCATTGTTCGACAATAAACTGTTTGTTTTTGAGTGCAAGAATTCTCTAATTCCTTGCAATTCTTACGAAATCAGGACAAGCTATGATAGTATTGTGAAGGGAGCAACACAATTAACGAAATTCCAAACTGGATTCAATAGGAAAAACTTCAGAAAGTACATAGAAAAAAAACTCGGATGGCACTTTGATTCAACAACAGAACTTTTTACATGCATAGTAGTAGGAAATCGGATGTTCACCGGCTACAGAATCAACGGACATGCTATACGTGCAAGCTATTCACTCGCACATTTCATAAAGGAGGGCACTCTTGTCAATCAAGAAGGAGAAAGTGTCTGCTTTTGGGCTAAAAATGTATTTACAAGTGAAGACCTTCGGCAATATATTGTTGAAGATTTAATGCATAAAACTATGCTTGATTCGATGGAGCAGTATATCGAACAATACTCATTCGGCAAATATTCAATCGAATTTGAGACCTATTATCTTGATGCACTGGCACTCAACAAGAAACTGGGATTTCAGTCTCTGAAGAATTTGAGCTAACTATCAACTCAATTGTTAGCAACGGAACGACAAGCGGCTCGGTAACCGATAAGAGGGGCCGCTTCCGACCTTGCCCTTATATACCAGCCTGCCCTTATGCTTTTCACCACAAGAGCGGGAGCGGGGAGCGAGGGACAATCACCTATTTTCTGCTTAAAAATTATGAGATTGAGGCCCCGGTGAGATAAAAGGAAATCATCTCACGGAGTAAAATAAAAAAAACACTTTTTTTTCGTTTTTTTGTCTTCTTTTGTTTGATAATCTGTTAATATACCTGTGTGTTTGCCGACAGATAAACGTAAACCGCCAGCAGCTTGCCCCTACCTAATTGGGGGGGCGAAGGTTTTTGCGGAGAACCGCAAGTCGTAAGCCACAGCGTGGCAAGGACATAGGGCAAGCCAGCCTAAGTTTTGAACATTTATATTTTGGTAATTAGGATTTGTTTAGAATTCTTGTCCGCCGTAGTCTTGACGTAGGCGGATCGATATTCGGATTTCTTATTTCAGTCTACCAGATAACTCCTTACCCAATATGATGATACAGTCAAAAACAAATAATCATTTATCATTAATCATTTGGCTTGGGGTACTCTACATCTGTAGAGATTCCTCTACAGTTATAGAGAGTTCTTTACAAATAAACCTTTTTATGCAAAACAAAGCCAATTTCCGAAAAGTCAAGTTAAACGTAAATAGTGTATTAACAAGGGATTACGAACGATTGGACACTTGGTGGAGCGGGAAAACAAAGCCAATTAAAGCCAATCAAAGCCAATTAAAGCCAATTAAAGCCAATAAAATGCCAAAACAAACCCAACTTGTCCTGCGTAGCCTCTGGCGAAGCCGGAACAAACCCAATCAAACCCAATTCTTGTCCGCCATCAGTGTGGCGGGTCAGCGTTCAACTATGTTAAACTGCGCAATCTGCCCCCCAATACTTCAACCGGCAAATCCCTTCAGCAGCCGTTGCACAAGTTCCATTGGCAGCCCCATCACGTTTGTCAGGCTCCCCTCGATTCTTTCAACAAATCCATCCTGCTCCTGAATAGCATAAGCCCCCGCTTTGCCTCGCCACGAACCGCCCTTAATATGTTCAGCAATTTGGCTTTCTGTCAATTTCTTTGGATAAACTGTTGTGGAATCGCTTTCTACAATCTCGGTCCCATCGCTTATTCTGACAATCGCCACAGCGGTTATTACCTTATGCGGCCGGCTGAAAAGCCTTCTCGTAATCTCCTCCGCCTCTTTAGCATCGGCCGGTTTGCCTATAATCCGGCCTTCAAAATCCGCAACAGTGTCCGCCCCGATTACCAAACAATCCGGGAATTTCTCGGCAACACTTCTCGCCTTCACCAATGCCAGCCGTTCAGCATATTCACAGGGACTTATCTGCTCAGCGGTAAAGTCCGATTCGTCAATATCCGGATTGACAGGAGTGAAATTATAACCGGCTTCGGCCAACAACTGCTTCCTTCGCGGCGAGCTCGAAGCAAGAATAATAGGGACATTAGTTTGCTCAGCCATAAATCTTTAGTTCTGGGGCTTGAGTTTAACGTGATAGACCCCGTTAGAAGTCCGCACCGAAGGTCCGCCAGACTCTCACGGGGACTTACTTCTAACGGGGTAGACAATCTTCCTGCAAAAAGCTGTGTACTCCTTCTCGATTTGGTCAAAATCGTTACCAAAATAATGCTCAAACAACATCGGGCCAACCATTCGGTTCCACAGGACAGTTCGCGGGATGTTCCTGTCTGCCGCGGTTCTTTTGTTGACTGCACTGAGCAGCCAATCCCCTCTCAGGCCGCCCAGAAGCAATTGATGATAATTTCGCAGCCTTTTTCCGTAATCCTCTTCCCGCAGGAATCGCACCAGCGCATAGGATTGGCTGTAAAAAGCAGTTACAGCGTCGGCTTCATTCGTTGCCATCACCTCGCCGGGATTTACTGCTATCAATTCTCTAAATGGTATCATCCTGTTTTTTATCAGCGTTTGTTTCAACGCACCCAATCGATACATATTCCGGCCCGGCTCAAAATAAAACAGCCCCTTCTCGCTTCGATGGACCTCAAAGAGCGTTGCAATACCCTCGTCGAGCCAGCTTGGCAGCCGGAATTGAAAATGCCTGCCGTTAAACTGATGCCACCCTTCGTGCCCAAGAACGGAAAACGTTCGCTCTCTGCCGATATTATACGCCACGCAGGCACCATTAAGATAATAAGCACCGGCCTTTATCTTGTAGTACAGCGCCGCCTGCGGACCCGCAAAACTCTTCGTGAAATCCTCCCACTGCTGCCTTGTAGCGAAAAGGTAAATCGTAAATCGGGTGCTTGTTTCGATAGGTTCCTGCAGTTGGCCCTGGTAGCCGCGATAGGCCGACTCAACAAATCCGGGCACCTGGCGAAGCATCAGAGGCTCTAAAAGCGTTGTGAAAATCTCATAGTGGGCGGTGGCGAGTTTTAGGCCGGGTCCATACTTGTTTTCCCATACTTCGACAGATTTAAGGGCCGGCAGATTCTCACTCTGCAAATGCTTGACCATACCGGCCGGTATGTCAATTCTATGAGTTGCACCAGTACTTACCTTAGATGCGCTTTCATAACAGCCGGCCAGACTAAAAATCGCAGCTATACAAATTTGAGCAAATTTCCTTGCCATACTTCATTCTCGGAACAAACTCCCCGCATGTTTAGACCAGAAGCCCAATATTTTGTCAAGATAGATTTGAATGACGTATGGGGTGTACGAAAAACTCCGTCTGCCCCTTAGAAAAATAAGATTTATGACCAGGAACCGTTACAAAAAGCTGAGGAACGTATAGTGGGAGCTTTTGAGAACACCGCGATAGCGGGGCGTTCACAGTCCCCTGAATCGTCATCAGATTGTAACAAACGACTTATGGCGGCGGGCCGCTGGGCCACGAGTTCATAAGAGTCGTGAAGCTCCAGACTGTACCGGTGGTTGTGCCAGAGGTATTGACCTCATCGATACGCCAGTAGTGCTTAGTAAGATATGGCATCGATCCAGGCGGATCGAACGTCGTAGCAGTTTGGTTGCCTCTGAACGCAGGCGGATTACTTGTCCCAAAGTACACATCGTGCGACGTAGCGCCTGTACCGGCTGTCCAGCTCAAATTATCGGTTATTTCGATACTTGTTGCGCCATCCGGTGGATCGGGATTACCGGCCTGGCCAGGTAATGGCAGTGGCTGCTCCGCAACCTCAAGCCAGTTTCCAAATAAAATTGCGAGGTCTCGCAGGTCAACATCATTATCGTCGTCAAAGTCAGCCTCGCTGCCAGGAATGGCACTCGGCCAGAGCGACGCAAACCGGGCATAGTCATAAAAGTCCACATTGCCATCCGGCTCAAAATCTCCGGGAAGGGCTGTTCTTGCCGAAGATGGTTGTGACGGTGCGGTTGTGTTGTGGTTGTGACTCTTATCTCGGGCAGTTAGGGTATACGTATACACGGTATTAGGTTCCAGGTCGGTATCAACATAAGCAGGGCTATCCTGCCATCCGCTATCGTGGGCGTTGCCTGACGTACAGGTGAAGTAATACTCGACACCACTCTTGTCAAAGGCCTGCGTCGCTGTCATTGAAATCGATGTGCTGCTTGTTGGATGTGTCTGTGCTGCCCAGGTCATGGGGTCCGGCGTCGGACAATCCGTATCGTACGGGCACAGATAAGAACCGGAAATAACCTGCCGGCCCTTACACGACCCGTCCATCTGCCACGCAACTGCAATGTTGTCGCCGCCTGTCCCTTCCTTATGCAGCGCCTTGATGTAATATGATTGACCTGCTGTCAGTGAGATGGAAGCCGACTCCTGATTGGGATTGTCGGATCCTGTTTTATTGTCCCAGTCGCGAGGTTGGCACCAGCCAGCTACACTGGCGATCAAAACTACGTTATCCGGAGTTTCGTCAGTACTCAACCAGATCTCGCTGGCGTCATCACTTGCAATCCAAAATGTATAGCTGCCCGTCTCAGATGGAGTAAGGAAACCATGGATACGCGTACCATAGTTGTGTGCCCAATCAACGGGGCCTTCAAAGCTGGTTATTTCTTCCCGTATGTTCGGCGAATCCGGATAGGGGGGGTGACTGGTCAGGTTGGTAACATAGTTTCCGCCAATACCTGTCCAGACCTCACGGGTAATTGTGCCCGTGCTCTGGCCCGTGGTGAAACTCCAAACATTACCTGCGATGATGCCGGCCGTGGAAGCTGCCTCATCATCTTGCCAGGAATAGTCGGATTCTTCAGCACTATCGCCGGCCATTTGAGCCGACGGAGGTGGTGATGAAGGTGGCCAATCCCAACCACCACCAGAAGTAACCTGGTCGATTCGCCAGAAGTACTGTGTGTTCTTATTCGTCGTCGGAATATAGAAAGTATCGGTCTGACGTCCCTTGTACTGGGGCGAAGCAGTAGTCGCGTTGGCTACGGCATCCTGATTCGTGCCGAAATACACATCCTGATTATATACTTTCGCTCCCGGCACCCAGCTCAACGTCGTACAATAAGGGGTATCTATTTCGGAATCAAACGGATGCGGATTTTCCGCACAACCACCTCTTGTGATTGCAAGAATCGCATCTATATCCAGTGGATAGTTATAAATGCGAACATCGTCAATTATCCCGTCAAAGTGATGGTTGTCCCACCGCCCGATTTTGAACGTCTTTCTGTCCGTCGTGTTCAAGGCTCTTGGCTCGTCCACAACAAGTTGAGTATTCGCATATATCCTGGTCCTGGTGCCGTCATAAACATGAGCAAAATGGACCCATTTGTTCTTTGAATTGTAGCTGAAATCTATGTCATAGCTGCCGCCCCAGTATTGCACTCGCCACCAATTGTCAGTGGTCTTTGTTCTTAATGAAAAATCCTGTCCGTTTGAGTGTCGCCCCATCTCGTAAATACCGCCGTCGTTAAAGCTGCGCGTATATACCCAGGCGGTAACGCTCTTTGCGGCATTATTGGCCAGCTCAAGGTCGAGGGCAGTCCTGCCCGTGTCGACACGGTCATTCGGATGGCTAAAGTTAAGAGCGTCGCTGAATTGGCCCCCCACTGAAGCGGTATCAAACGAAAACCCGCCTTCGAGCGTGCCGTGATAACCGTTACCGCTCGAATCGCTTGCCGTCCTGCCGCTGGTTTCATCCAGCTTCCAGTGCGCTAGCATTGACCTCGGCTTTATTTCCAGGACCGCCTGCCGCAGATGGTCCTTGCCCAGGGCCGTATCAGTGAAAGTCAGACCGCCGCAATACCTCCCGACAGGCAGATCATATACTTCGGCCCCGGATAAGGCATCAACTGTGACCGAGCCTGTCGGGCCAATTGTCCCACCGGCAGGAATATCCAGCCAGTCAGCCGTAGTCATTGCCGTCCAGTCAAGGAGGCTTGAGCTATTGTTCTTTAGCGTATAGCTCCGTGACATTGAACTAAAGGGGCCCTTGTAAGGCCCGACCTGATAAAACATATCCGTTGGAGAAACCGTAAAATCGGGCGAAGGCCCGAAAACTACCACCGACGGGTCGCCGTAAAGCATCATCACATAATAGTTCTTCAGCCACAGACTCAGGGCTTCCTTCGTATTATAGATGGCCTGGCCACAGCTCTGGCGTTCAACCAGCCTTTTAGCATACTGGTAACCTAATCCTCCTATACTCGACGTATTTGTGAAGTTGGTTTGGCCAACATAATACCAGGAGAGCCGTGTCGCTCCCACTGTTGCTATCGCGCCGTTCTTCAAAAGCGCATAACACAAATTGTTAGTACTTTCAGGCCTACAGTTCGTACAGGAACCCTGGTACGTGGCAGTCGGATGGGAATCGTCAAGATTCGGCACGTCCCCGGTACCTATAATACCTGAAGCACTGCCGGACGAACCATGTGTCATCCACACAACCATGCCGTACATGTTCTGGCTCCAGACAGTGGCAGCTTTGGCCTCGGAGCGCAGGTACTCAGGAGGTGGAATCACGCCGTAAGTCTTATCATATATTCGGTCCGAAGATATTGCCTCCGGCTCAAGAAAATTGTGTTTTATCTGCTCACCAAGCTGATAAGCTGGAGTTGAGTCGTCCAGCGGCACCATTGGCAGCAGCACATTTCTCCGCCAGTCAACATCAGTTGCCGTTTCATAGTCGATTATCTTCTGCAAAATAGCATCCGTATCGGTAATATTTCCATAGTAAGGAATCCTTCCCGTATATACCTCGAAGTACTTCTCTACCTCATCGCCGGCTGTTGCATCGCCTCCTCTCTCACCATAGATGCCGTCTCCGTCCTTGTCCCAGTCGGCAGTCAGCTCGGCATAAAAATAATCCGTAGGATGGTCCGAAATACACATCTTCATCGGCACATCACCAGTACCGGGATGTGGATTGCCGATTAGCAAAACATACAGAATGTCCTGGCTGATATAATTGCCCGCCAGCCAGGCCCGAATATTATTCGCCGCAGGGTCCCCGCTGCCTCCGCCCCAGGTCGATTCGGTAATGACCTGAACAGTAAAGCCCCGTGATTGTTTGTGAGTAACAAAAGCGCTCAACTTCGTGGATGCACCCTGAATGGCCGATGTCGTTATAATGACGTACCCTGTCGCACTGGGGTTCGGGGAAGCAATGCTTTCCTGACCACCTGCCGCTGCTCTGTCATAAGCCTCAACGGCCTGAGTGAAATTAACAGCTTTGTCCCGTACTCTTGACCGTCCGAGCGGGTCGGGCCTGTCGGTATCCAGTGACCTGACCTTGCTCTGAAAATCTATCGTAATCTCGGCCTCGGCAAGTTGCAGTAACTCGCCGCTAACAGGATTGTAACGGACTAATGGGATTGCTACTTCAGCCAACCGCCACTTGCGGAGTCTGCCCGTTCCCGTCAGCCGAACCTGCTCTTGGGGCCAGAACGCATCGCGCTCATAGATATCAGCATCCCTGCCGTCAATAATCCGTTTACCCTCGGGCCAGAGCACTATTTCCAGGCCGTCCTCGTCCCGTGTTGCTATGGGAGGCATTGGCTCTACCTGCCATGTACCGGCAATGCCTTCTAACACCGGCCGCTCAATGCGGCAGGCAACACTCGAAAGGTCGGCATCCGGCGGCAGCAGTACCGTAATTACCTTCCATGGAATGTGAGGTTCGCCCGTATCGCTCAGCCAGAAAACATCATCGCAGCTAAAAACTGCCGTACCGGCCCCGCCCGATTCCACTTCTACACGGGTTGTCTCCAGCGCTACTGTATCCTCGTCACCGGTATTCAAAGTAATCGATGCACCCTGCGCCAAAGTTGAAAACATCAAAACGCACACCGCTAATAAAGTATTGGCTTTCATTCTCTGCTCCCGAAAAAACGCCATTCCTTTCAAACATGGGCTGCAAGAGTTGATACGGAATTGAGTCCCCACCTCACAACGTATCCGAGACTGCCCACAGACAACACTTCTCAAAGCCACTAAGGTCCTATACTCTAATAAAATACCAAATTTGTCCGATAAATGCAACCTTCAAAAATGCAGTTTCAGTTGAAATGGTGCTTTGTAGGCCAGGACTGTCCCCAGCCACGGAGCACGTTTAACAGCCAATCTGATTCATAAAAGCAACAAGCGGGAGACAACGCTGATACTGGTTGTGTTTTCAAAGAATGAGGCAAACCACACGCTTATATGTCCCCGAAGTCGGCACCGAACACTTCGGCGGTGAATAGATAGACCTCGGTTTCCGGGTCCTTCCAGGCATTGGGGGCAAGGCCGGCCTTATGTGAGCAGCAGTAGGAAAGAAATTCCTCTCTGGTCCACCCGGTCTCAGTGGCAACCTGAGGGAGAAAACAGCCTGAGGCACGGCCTTTTTTTATGTAGATGCCGTCAACTCCAAGACGCAAGGACAATGGTTGGTCGGTCCGCAACAGCGGTGACAGAACCGATATCTCAACGTCCAGTTGCTCTAACTCATCGACGGTTATCGGGTCGGCAAAGAAGCGTGGGTCGCCGGTAGCTGATTCCTTTGCCATTTCTACAATCAGCTCAATCAATGGTATGTCAGAAATGAATCGGCCGATACAGCCCCGCAGCCGCCCCTTGTTCTTCAATGTTACAAAGCAGCCGCAATGGGCGTTGAGCTGTGGGTCGTCCGTCTCCGGCTTCGCAGTCGCCTCGCCTTTGATTACCGCCTCAACAGTATCACGTGCGACCTTGAGAAGTGTTTGTTTTTGAGTGTCGTTCATAACAGTTGACCACCAAAAATCAATTATCTAATGACCAACAATCAGTGAATCCATTTTATCACAAGGAATCCGCCAATCAATAGTACCACAAAGGCAAGCGAAAACCAGTTGAAATATTTCTCAATGACAGGCCGGATTTTTTCACCTTTCCAGCCAACCAGACCAGCAACCAGGAAAAATCTCGCAGACCGGCTGACTGTCGATGCTATAAGAAAGCCTAAAAAGCCGATTTTCGCCACACCGGCGGAAATGGTACAGACTTTGTACGGCAGCGGCGTAAAGCCACAGGCAAAAACAATCCAGAAATCATACCTGTCGTACCAATTCTGAAACTTGGCAAAATTTGCCTCCGTCAGGCCAATTGCTGCAAGGTGAGTATAAGCCCAATTGCCTATCACAGACCAGAGAAACGCCCCAATGCAATAGCCCAGAATCCCGCCAAGGACCGATGCAATCGAGCAGGCAAGGGCGAATCTGAACCATTTTTTCGGCGCGCCAAGTGTCAGCGGCGCCAGCAAGACATCCGGCGGCACAGGGAAAAAACTCGATTCGGCAAAGCTAAGCAGAAACAGTGCTCTTTCTCCATGTGGGGTGTCTGCAAAATGAATCACCCAGTTATACAATCGCCTGTGCCAATGCCACCAGGTAACGGATTCGCCGGCCGTCACTTGTTGCTCGTCGCTCGTTTCATTACTTACTATTTCGTCATCCGACATTCAACATTCCCAACTGCAATTCCTGTCAAAGCAGGAATCTCTTCTTTTCTCGTCTCCTCTATGGCTGATTTTCTGTCCTCAAAATAAGAATAATATGTTATAATGTCAACGAGCAAATATGAGCAGCAAAGAACAGTTTGAAACGGTCAAAGAAGGCTTATTAGTCCGAGCCCCCGCCAAAATCAACCTCAGTCTGCTTGTAGTCGGCAAACGTCCCGACGGTTTCCACGATATAGAAACCGTAATGGCCAAGATCAACTTCTACGATGAAATCCTCATCGAGCCCGGCCTAAAAGCCGGTTTTGAACTTGTCTGCAAAGGGCCACAGTGGGCACCCGAGGGAAAGGGAAATCTTGTCTACCAAGCCTGCGAAATGCTGCTGAACAGCAGACAGTTAGCTGATATCAAAATCACCCTGACAAAAAATATACCCGCAGGTTCAGGACTGGGATCAGCCAGCAGCGATGCGGCAGCAACACTTATCGGGCTAAACCAGTACATGGATTTCGGATTACCTAATCGCGAACTTGCGAAGGTGGCAAAGCAATTGGGCAGCGATGTGGCCTTCTTTCTGGATGGGCCACTGGCATTTTGTACAGGAAAAGGCGAAAAAATTAGGAAATTAGCGAAAAAATTTAACTTTTCGGCCTTGTTGATACTTCCGGATGTAAGTGTTTCTACGAAAAAGGTTTACGCCAATTACAGGCATAATGCGTCTGTCTACGAGCAATTCAGTGCCCGAGTAAATAGCTATGTCCAGGAAAAGAAAATTGATTTGGTGTCTCAAATGTGCGCAAATATGCTTCAAATAAGTAGTTTTAGTTTATATAGAGAGCTTGCTGAGTTGAAGGCAAGAATTGAATCGTTAGGTATCGGGCCTTTGTGCCTGAGTGGTAGTGGTTCAGCTTTATTTTTTATTATTGACAGCAAGGAGGAAAAAAGGGCGAGCGAAACCAGACGCAAACTTGAAGAAAGGATCGGCTGCAACAGCATTATCGTCAGTAACAATAGATGGTAACCTTTTAAGTGAGGCAAAAAATGGAAATCACTGATATCAGAGTCAAATTGATGAGCAATAAGAACACCAGATTAAAAGCTTTTTGCTCAGTGACGATTGACAATGAGTTTGTGGTCCGCGACATCAAGGTCATCGAAGGAGCCGGCGGTGTTTTCGTTGCTATGCCTTCGAGAAAAATGACCGACCATTGCGGAAAATGCGGGGGCAAAAACCATCTCAGAGCTAAATTCTGCAATAATTGCGGGGCAGCACTTCCACAAAACCGGGCAAGGAAAGATTTCAAAGGTAGAATGAAGCTGCACGTCGATATCGCCCATCCGATTAATACAGAATGCAGAAAAAGGCTCCAGGAAAAAGTAGCATCGGCCTTCAAAGAGGAGGTGGAGAAATCCAAACAGGCAGACTATAAGCCGGTCGAAATGGATGAGCCGGCTGAAATGGATAAGCCGGCCGAAATGGATAAGCCGGCCGAAATGGATGAGCTGGACAAAATGGATGAGCCGGTCGAAATGGATGAGCCGGACGAAGATGTTCCTGAAATAATCTCGTAATTAAAGGGACCCCATTTTATTGCCTCTGGAGTGGACAAAATGGGGAATGTGAGATAAAAAAGCCGGATACAAACCCACTGCCCATCAGGTGGTTTTTGAGGTCAGCGGCCACGTCGACTAATCTGGGGGCGAACTTTCTTATGTGGTAAGGTCCTCAAGAACCTTATCAAGGGCAACATCCAATCGCGAACTCAGATCGTATTTACCTTCGGTAAGCTGACGGCGGACGTCAAGAACCTTCTTCTTGCGAACCTCCGGAAGCGAAGCAATCCTTTTTAACACCTTCCCAATGGGCGTAGTGTTGAGATTTTCAAGAATCTGCTCCATAATCAAATCCTCATCCGGAGCCAAATTCTCTTCGAGAGAATCGCCTTGTCCATTTTGGCTTCCGAACCGGCCGTTAATATCAAAATGAGGCATTTAAACCATTTAACAATAAAGACTACAGGCGAAAGCATCCATGCTTTCGTTCCCGGACTTGGAACCACTATATATTGTGTGCCCCCTGAATCCTTTCTCAGGCCCTAACTAACTTTGCAATGTTGATATCGACAGGAACAGGCTGAAAACTTTAGAAAAGTTTTGTTTTCACTTAATTGCCCCAACAGCACAAAAAATGCGTCAATTTGGGTCAAATACAGCTCATCAGTATCAAGAACCGACTTTTGAAAAAGCCCTTTTCACATAGAAACCGGCTGCAAAAGTCTGTCTGGGCAAATTGGGCAACATACAATATATAGTGATGGCCGAAAATTTTTAAGAATGCAAAAACCGAAACGGTATGGCCAAATTTTTTGGTCCCGGTTCTAGGGTATACACTAACGATTGGATAGTTGGTTTTTTGGGACTTTGGGAGGAAATTTTTATAAGTCACTTGTGAAAAAGAGGTTGGGTGGTTTCAGTGGGGATTTCAAAAATGCGCAGAAATTAGCAAAAATCCATAAAAACTGGTAAAAAGTTAGTAAAAATTCATAAAAACACGTGCTTTTTGAGCAAAAATTAAAAGACAATCTAAGCAGTCAATAGCAGGAATAGTTTTTTGGTTGATTTGGGGTTGACAGGGTCAATCAAGAAAGATGGGTTTCAATCTACGAAGAGAGTTTTTTCTTGCCGATTGTTTTGGGGAGTGTTTTAATGGCCTGTGACATTCGGGGCAAAAAATTAGCGTAATTTTTAGGAGATTTTATCATGCGTAATCAAAAAACATTTCTATTTGCCGCTGTTGTTTTGATTGTAACCGCAAATCTTAGCTCTTCTGCCAGAGGAGCGGGTGATTCCAATGATGTGCTTGACCCCAACTGGTATCCCAATTTGAATGCTGACCAGTCCGTCAATTTCGAGGACTTTGCGATTTTTGGGACAAACTGGCAGCAGTCGGCAAGTGGCCTTGCCGGCGATTTTGACAATAATGGAACCGTTGACTCTTATGATCTGGCGGTAATTGCCTATTATTGGCTGGCCAGTACAATCGGCCCTTCGCCAGAAGAGGTCTTTGAGTCATTTAAGACCGCTTTGTTAGCTGACGACCTCAATGCCGCTCTTGGGTGTTTTACGGAAATAGCAGCAGAAAATTATGACCCGTTTCTGGAGCAACTTCGGCCATACTTTCAGCAAATGGTAAATGATATGGGTGAACTGGTTCTGATTTCACTTGATAATAATACAGCGGTTTACGACGTTCTCCGTGAGGAAAATGGAGATACGTACGGCTATCCTGTGCTTTTTGTCAGAGACGAAATGGGCCAATGGAAAATCAGCGATTTTTAGTTTAGAGTGGACAGGTAATACACCTCGAAGAGGAGTTTTTAGATGCTTACTAAAAAGAAAAAAACAGCACTAATTATAGCCCTGACTGTGAGCGCCCTTATAATCGGCGTAATCCCTTTCTTAGATTACGCATTTCCAAAAGGTGAAGAGCCTTGGTTTCTGAGGTGGTTGCGTACTATCAAGTATTTTGCTTGGGGCTGGTTCCCTGTATTTGTTTTCGCTGCTTCTGCTATAGCAGGAACATTGTACTGGAAACTTGGCCCCCTTTTGTTGAGGGGGGTTACTATCTTGTTTTCGGTGGTTGCGGCAATCTGGGCATTACTTTGGCTATTCGGCATAATAGTGATTTCTACATTGAAATTTTAGAAAGGTTTGGGATATCGTTGTGAAAAAGAATGTAAAATTTTTGTTTGTCGCTACAGTAATCTTTGGGTGGTGTACTCAAGTACACGCATGGAGCGGCCAGACTCATTCGGCATTGACAGAAAAAGCTATTTCTGATAGTAATCAGACGGTTTTAGACGAATACCTCAAAAGTCAGTTAGGAATAGACCAAGGTCTTAACTGCATACTATTACTGGACGAATTAATTACACCAGATCCCGACCGCGTATTACCAGAGGTACCTACAAATTCTTCTGTTTTAGATTTATTGAAAGCCGGTTCTCGCCTGGAAGGTATTCCTAATCCAAGAGCGAAACACCATTTCCATGACCCATATCGTAATATGGGATTAGAGAATAAAACCGAGCATCCTAACTGGGCAGTCGCATTTAAGACCACAACGTATGTTTGGTATTGGGGAGATAATTTGTTTGATTTGACTGGAGCATCTAATCTTAAAAGAGCGTCAGGTACGGAAGCCGGAGAATGGGAAAACGAATACCAAAACTACTTTGCATGGCCGGACGCAAGAGATTATTTCTACAAGGCGCTGACAGAAGAATCTGACGCAACAAGAGAGCACTATCTGGCTCTAACATTTTTGACATTAGGCCATGTGTTACACTTCATAGAAGATGTTGGCGTTCCGGCACGCGTGAGAAATGACTTTATAGAGGCGCATTTTCGAGGACTTTATCCCGGCGGCATAGGTAATAAATTGGAGGGATGGACTAAAGAACAGATTGAAGATAATAATAACACCATACCGTCTGACTGGCTAAGTGGCTGGACGCCACAGGCCAAAGTTTTTTCAAAACTTTCTGATTACTGGGATGTAAACGATTATATCGGGCAATATGTGGGAACCTCTCCATCCTTTGATTGGGGGCTGTCAGAGCAAACCAATTATCAATTTCTATCTAAAAGTACAATCTTCAGGGAAGATGTCAATAATACAAAGTACTATTTCCCTCATCCCGACCCCTGCAACGTCGCCGAGCACGTTGACTCGTCGTGGTGGTATAAACGAAGGTATGTTAGCGGATATGATATAACTCATCTTGCCCGAACAAAGTTCATTCAAAAATATGCATATATGGCGGGAATGCCATATCCTACGGAGACAGTAGCGTATCATACCACTTTTGATGAAGCTGTTTACGAAGATTACGCGGAAGTAACCATACGGCGAACTATTGATTATGCTACAGGTCTGGCTAATTACTTTTTCCGTGGTCAATTGAGTGTAGAGCCAAACTGGGCAGACCCTAACATTGCTGTGCTCACTATCACTAATGACTCAAATAACTCAGGTGTTCCACAGGTCCTAAAGGGCGGGGTCTTTGAGCTTTACTGGGACGATGCGGATGGCAATAGAGCCGAAGTGGGTGATTTTGTAGCTGCAGGCTGGGGGCCAGGCAGCATTTTGGATTATAACGATACGGTAACCGCGACATTTGCCAAACAAGCTGGTGCAGCGTCATATACTTTAGTTTACAAAGGTGACATCTGTGAGAACCCGTCGGATGTTGATGCAGATGATCCAAACGCTGTAGCTGTTGCTGTTTTCCGGCCAGGGTATCCGATAATTGCCTGGGGACGTGATGACTACGGCCAGGTAAGTGATGTGCCAGATGGCAATGAATTTATCGCTGTCGCTGCGGGTAAACGGCATTGTCTGGCGTTGAAGTCTGATGGTTCACTGGTTGGCTGGGGATATAATAACCACGGTGAATGTAACGTTCCGGATGGCACTGACTTCACTGCTATTGCTGCCGGTACTTACCACAGTATCGCCCTGAAGTCTGACGGCTCGATAGTTGTGTGGGGTTACGACAACTTATGGCAAATCACCGATAAACCGGATGGTAATGATTTTGTAGCCGTAACTACAGATGACTGGCATAGTTTGGCTATTAAAACGGATGGTACGGTCATTGGTTGGGGCGGTTGGAATACCTATGGAGAGTGTGATGCTCCAGACCCTGATCCAGGGACCGTTTATATTGATATTGCTCCTGGCACATATCACAGTTTGGCCTTGCAATCTGATGGTGTGGTCAAAGCCTGGGGAAATAACAACCAGGGTCAGACCAGAATTTATGATGGTGCTGAAGGTAAAGTTCATGTGGCAGTAGCTGCAGCTGGTAATTACAGCTTTCTGCTTAGAGACGATGATATGCTTATAAGCTGGGGTGGAGGCGACTGGCTTGAGCCTGACATTTCCCGTTATCACTACCGCCAACCTGATAGTAATGATTTTGTAGCTATAGCTGCTGGTACTAATCATATTATGACACTTACTTCTGATGGTAAGGTATTCGACTGGGATTGGCCATTTGGGGATTTTCCATTTGACTATTTCTCTAGACCGGTTCCACCTGATGTGGTCTTCATAGAAGATATTGACGCCGGTTATGATTTTAGTGTAGCTTTGAGGCTTCCGTAATGAGCAGGTAAGAGAAACTATCAACGAGGACGAGTGGCTGAAATTTATTGAAGCTCTCAGAGAAGAACTACAATAGACAGCGCCTGACATATTAGGCTAAAAGGCTAGCTGTTTTTAGCCAGGCCTTCTTATCGCGTCGCCGGGCCGGCGATGACTAAACAACCGCCGGTAAAGCCGGGGGCTAAATATTAATTCCGTGTCAAGCACGGAGTGACGGGGAAAACAGCTAAATCCTATTGCGTATCAATAGTAATATTTGAAGTCCAAATCCACCTTCCACACATCCTTCAGGCCCTTCTTTTGGGTCAGTGTAACACTTTCACACTGCAAATTTGCCCAGCGAAGTTGAATCTTAAAGAGAAAACCGGCAAAGTTTGCTATGCTAACCTGCTTTAGAACCACCTTGGCACTTTGGCTTGTCTTGCCGCTGGAAGATCTTTCTGGTTTCGAGCTGACAGTGTAATTGATCGCTGATATCCTGCACCTGCGGGCAATATCACTAACAGCAGTGGCATAATCAAATTTATCAGCAGTTTTATTCGAATTAGCAAGCTCCAGGCGAGTAGGGTCACGCCCTAAAATCGTCGCTATTGTTACTTTAGCTTCTATATATTGGGACTCCTCCTGCTTGTAGTCATGTTCTGCGGCCGGTAAATACACCGCCCAGACCAGCAATGGCCATAAAGCCGCCAGGCACGGAACGAGGATATAATACAACATTGGATTCTTGTATATTTCTTTCATAAAACCTGTCCTGCGCTATTTTTTCGGGACAACCGTTATGCTGAAGACGTCGCGTCCAGCCTTTAAATCATAATTAAACTGCACAACATCCAGCTTTTCCTTGACTGTTGCGAATAGCCTATTGGTGTTGCTTCGGCTGGAGGTATCGCCTTCTATACGAATATTCTTGGTTGTAACGGAAACCTTGTTTATTTTCAAATTTGTCGCTGCTGCACATTTGTTAAATGCCTCGAGTACCGACGTTAACTTACTCATCATAGATTCTTCACCTGTGGCACCGGCCCTGCCGCTCTGGTGATACTGGATGCGTCTATCTTCACTGCTAAGTTTTCTCAGCGCGTCTCTGAATTTGGCCGGCAGTTTCTCCTCACCTGGTAATACAGCCAAGTAATCTTTCGCGAACTTTTTACGCAAATCGCTGCGATATTCGTTTGCTTTCAACAACGGCATTTGAAAATACATTCCGAGAGCAAGCAGAAGAATGGTAACAGATACACTTGCGAACTTCAGTGCTTTTTCCATGCGGAGCTTCTTGCCCTGATAGGGCATAAAGTCGCTGCGGAAATTTATGCTTTGCGGCTTTTCCAAATGGGCCAAAGCCGCCCCATAGGCAATTACAAAATCAACCGGATCGGCACAATCAGCAAGGGTCTGAGGGTCGGTTGCGGCAGCCTCGGCGAAATCAACGCCACTTGCTTCGAGGCCGAGTTTTTCACTGAGCTGCTGATAGTTTACAGAGCCGGTAGAGTCGAAAGCCTTAAGACAATTTATCGGCTCTTCATTTTCAAGCAAAGCAGTGGTTACAGACACTTCTCTTGCGAGCAGCTCGGTTCTGGCCCGTGTCGGGCCGACCAAAAATGTTCGCATAAGCGATGTTCCTTTCGAGTCCGATGAACCCGGGACAACAAAATAACCACTTCGTTTGGAAAGAACGCCGAAGAGGGGTTGCGAATCTTCAGGCAAAGATACATTCCGGGCAATAAATCTTGACAGACAACTAACATCCGGCTCTACAATTACGGGGTCAATATTATTGCTCTGTAAAGAAAGGAGAACATCTGACAATATTTTGCGCTGTGCAGTAAAGACGGTCAACGCTGAGCCTGTCTGGTCACTTGAAGTTATTTTGAAAGCAATCGTGATGTCGCTTATATCGGTGGCAAGAGCTTCCTCTGTATCAAACCTGACGGTCTGAGCGATTTGTTTTGGGTCCTTGAACTCGCTGTGCACATCATGCTGCATAAACATCGCACAATCCAAAGCCACTGCAACTTCCGAAAATTGCAATTCTCTCTCGGCACAACCCTGGGCAATAAGAGTTGCCAATTCCTGGTGTTTCTGCTCGGCTTGCTCCTGAGCAGAGACGCTAAAGCAGCCCAGGACGTTATGGTTCCGTCCTTGCGGACCGAGGCAGACCACAGTCGCAGTGTCTTTGCTTAAATAAATTCCCAAGTAGTTCTTCGCTTCCAATTTGAGCAAGCTCCTAAAAATCGTATCGCGTAATGCGTCTCTTCCACGATATATAGTATGCATTACACACAACGAATACTCAGCTGGAAATCACAGCAATTCGTCTTATTTTTTTCCCATCTTTCGCTATCCCTATAATAGCTGACGCTTTTGCCGCGCCGCTTGTTGCAGTTACTTTAATCGTAAAAATACTGCTTACAGTTGTGATATATTTTTCACACTTTTCAATCGCAGTAGAATACCTAAACAGGTCCCGCCTCAATTCCTCTATATCGGCAAAAGGCTTTATGCGTCTTTGCTGTATTATTTCTTCCGCTATTCTGTCGGCGTCGCCGCCGAAAGTAAAAGCCGCTTCCAACACATGCCGGGGTGCGGTATTTATATTAACCTTCCTCGAAGCCCACATTCCCATATATTTCAGGGCCGATTCTTTTCTGGTTTCGCTGATTATAATTGGCCTGGCGAGCGCCTCGGTATCAATCAAAGAGCTGTGACAGAGCTTCGCGAAATCAGCACTCTGTTTGGCGATCTGTTGAGCAGCAGTTATAGTTTTCCTGACTGGCCGCGTTCGGGTAGGTCTGACTCTGCTTCGACTGGTTCTTCTTGCTGAACTGCTTGTCGTCGGTGTTGTTACTGGCTGTCTTACAATCTGGCTTATATTCTTGAACTCGACCTTGAAGGGGTTTATCTTACTTATCTGCTTTAGCTGGTCTTTTAGCGAATCGATCTGGACCTCGTTTACATCCATCCACTCGCAGAAAGTTTCGAATCCCGCTATAGCTTCCCGCTGGACTTTCTTATCGTTCATTATCGCCCAGCCGAGGGGGTATTTTGCATTTTCGTCTTCAATTTCAATCCGCACTTTGGCAGAGCCGACCTCAAACTCAACCGGCTTGGTTATAAACGGCCAGAGCGGGCCATACGGACCACGTATTGTCGGAGAATCAGGGGTATTAGAATCATCAAAACTGCTAACATAATTAGTGCCGTTAATATCATTAAAGCCATTAACGTCATTCGGCGCCGAGTCTGCAGAACTCGGTGAGCTAAATTCTCCCTCTACGTTCCATCTGTTCTCCGCGGACAATGTATCTTCGTTTTGGAGATTCCACTCGGCCAAAAGTTCTCTGTATTGCTCTTCGTCAAGCATAAACAAATCGGAAAAATCCGGCTCATTCGGACGTTCAATCAATAGCGGGGTGTTCATATCACTCAACGTGGCAAGGGCGTATTTTACCGCCGAGTCACGAGCATACAGGGCTGCCTGATAATCTATGATATACTTGTCGCGGTGACGCTGGGCAGACATACGAGTGCTCAGGGTGAACATCAGTGCCGAAAGTACAACTAACAGCACTAATGTCACCAAAAGCACAATACCAGGTCGTGCGTATCGTATCCGGCTTCTCACTTTTCGCTTTTCGTTTCTCATTTTTTACGAGGATTGATAGTTCTTCCGGGCAACACTGTTCTTCCGGTTTCTTTTGTTCTTCCGGCTTCTTCTGCTCTTCCGGTTTCTTCTACTCTTCCGGGTTCTTCTGCTCTTCCGGTTTCTTCTACTCCTTCGGTTTCTTCTGCTCTTTTGGTGAGACTGTCTTGCGGTTTCTTTTGCTGTTTTGGTGCGATTTTGAATTTGATTTTTCTGGTTCTGTCAATAGCTATGGTTCGCGTAAATTTTTGCTCATCAAACACATCCCAGGTATTTTCTAATGTCTTAAAAGGCTCGGCAAAAGAAATAGAGACCACAATACCAGGAGGCATTTGGCCGATCCATTTATCTACATATTTTCCGTTCTTGACTGCCTGGACCTTAAAAAAAGTAATGCCATCACAAATCGGCACAAAAAGTGCTTGTTCCCAGCTCTCTCTCTCTTCATCGAGCAGTTTATCTTCCCATAATCCAAGCTCGCTGGTGCGATGTCGGTATAAAATGAGGCCGTTAGCGTCATAATCATAGTTGGTCTGCCAAACGATATGTTCAAAGACCTTTGCCTTTTTCTTAGCGTCGACGATAGTTTTTGTAATTGTTAGTTGTGCGGTCGGGTAACCTTTTACAAATTTATTGTTGATACTAACTTTTGTATAGGCATCGGAGACAATTATTCTGTCGAGGTCCTCGGCGATGCGCTGCAGAACCTCAGAGGGCAGTCTGGAGCTGTCAAACCTGCGTGTGATTGTAGCAGACACGCTCTCAGCCCGGCTATAGATGCCCAGCACCGTAACCAAAACCATCGACGCTATAACCAGGGCTGTGAGTACCTCAGCCAGCGAAAATCCCTGTGGTTCTGTAAATGTGTTAGATGCTTTTTTCATAATATTTATCACATCGTCAACATTCTTAGCGGTTTCCAAAGAATATTTTGATTATTTGCTCGATAGGCATTTGTTCAAGTTCTGCACGGGTGTATCCCCCTATCAGCTCATCACCAGGCCGACTTGGTTGGCGCGGTGCCTCTGTTCGGCGCGGCTTGTCTGTTCGTCGCGGCGCATCTGGCCTGAGCGGTTCACCCTGCTTAGGTTGTTTGCCTGTTGGTGATATTAGGTCCTCATCAAGTATTGCCAGTTGCTTCCTGTCCTCGATGGTCGGGTTGCCATCGCTGTCTCTATAGAGGTCAAGCTGACTCATAAGGTATTGGCCATCATCGGTCAGGAGCATACCATTGTCTACCCATTGCTGGATAGTTTGCTCGTCAACGCCGGCATATACAGCAGCTTCTTCCAGCGTTTCGATAAAATGGTCGGCTAAGTCTTCCTGTTGCTGCGCAAGAATCTGAAGCAACTGCGCCTTTGACACATCGGTTAGCCAGTGCGTGAGTTCGACCGTCTGCACTTGGCCTTCTGAGTCGGTATACTCGGCTGAGCAAATCGCCTGAATCCACATTTTCGTGTCTAACGGCATGTAAAACGACTCGACGACCGTCTCCCATTGGATATCGGGATACATTTCACTATTGCCATACTCAACGGACTCTTCCACTGAATCCGAGGTAAGAAGCTCTTCCATATTCTTGCGTGCAACTTCAAAGGCCTGCATACGCAAGACCGAATCCACCGCAGAGGCCATACAGCGGTTTATAACGACCAATACACTGGTGCAGATAAAGGCCAGTATAACCAAAGAAGCTACAGTTTCCGCCAGGGTAAAAGCCTTCTCTCTCGTATCGCGTATCACGTAAGGCGTAAGGCGTAAGGGGCGACGACAAACCAACGACACATCTCTATTTTTAGAAGAGCAATTCATCTTTAGCCTTGGGCATTAACAGTTCAACATCACCTCTTTTTAACGTTACAACTCTGTTCATTCGGCTTACGACAACCGAATATGGTTGTTCCTGCTCGTCAAGGAGAACGACTTTCCCGCCGTATTGCCAGCCGGCGTGACCTGCACGAAACTTAGCTATTTGGTGGTCTTCGTCCGTTTCCATCAAGTCGTCGAATAACACATAGATAACCTGGCAGTTGTCGCCAAAGTCATTTGTTACAATAATCTCTTCTTCCAAAACCTGAAATAGGTCAGGGCTGGTAATCTGGCGAAGGGTATAGCTCTGCTCTGTCAGGTCAATGATAACTTCATATCTTCTGTCGCTCTCGGCGGCGGCTACCACAGCCATTTGCATAGTCGAGACAAACTCATGGGCCTGTACCTTAAACGTATTTTTCCTGAGTAAGCCGAAAATATTCGTCATCGTCAAAAGCACAAAAAGCGAGAGTACTAAAATCACCACTATCAACTCTGTCAGCGTAAAACCGTGGCTGCGCAGATTAGTGGATGCACGAATGCGTGAGTGGGTCGACACATTAGTGCAGTCGCGCATTTTCGCATATACGCATTTTCTCATATACCCATTAACCCGGGTCTGTACTGTAAAGGTCGGCATCATAACCCTCACCACCCTCTTCATTGTCGGCACCCCAACTTATGATTACAAACGACTTGCCACTCTCTGGATAAAGTTCATAATAAAACTCATATCCCCAGCCGTCTTTGGTTATCTCCGTAGTTTCGAGATATCCGCCCGGCTCAGCAAGGTGCTCAACCTCACTTGGCGGCTCAATAAGAGCCATAAGTCCTTCTTCTTCGGTTGGGAACTGGCCGGTGTCCATCTTGTACTGCATAACAGCGGCGTGAAGAATCTTCAGGTTGGCCTTGGTAGTTATAACACGGGCTTTATCAGTCGCGCCCATGAAATTACGCACGAGTACGGTGGCAAGCAAGCCGAGGATAATCAGCACGGCCATAAGCTCAATCATCGTAAACCCCGTTAGAAGTAATCCTCTTAACCGCCGGGATGTCCCACCCACAGTGGGGACTTCTGACGGGGTAAAACCTTTTCGCATCTGTTTCTTCCTTCTCTTTTTCATCTGTTTTCAAATCTCCTAAACCGAACACTTAAAAACTTACCTGTGAAATTTTCAAAATTGGTAATATCGTAGCATAAGCAATCAGGCCCACTATCCCTGCCATAATAATTATAATGAGCGGCTCGACCACGGCGCTCAATCTCTCAATAACTACGTCAGTTGAGGCCTCGAGGTTTTCACTGATATTTTTGAGCATCATTTCCAGCTCACCGCTTTTTTCGCCGACGGCAACCATATGGGCAATAGCAGGGTCAATAACGCCGCTATCTCTTAGCGGCGTTGCAATATCAGCGCCGGCAAGAATCCTCTCACGCGATTGCTGAACGGCTCTTTTCATAAGACTGTTGCCCGTAACGGAGGCCACAACACGAAGAGACTCAGCCATAGCAAGACCCGAACCAAGAAGCGTCGAAAGTGTAGAGGCAAAGCGAGAAACCACACGCTGCTTTATGAGAGGGCCAAACAACGGCAAAGACAGCAACAACTTGTCACGCAAATATGCACCACGCTCGGTCCTGAGAAACTTCCTAAAAGCTAAGACAATCCCAAAGACTGTAGCAATAACCACCAACAGACGCCAACTGGTCAGCACATGAGAAACGTTCATCAATTGTTTGGTAATCCACGGCAATTCCTGTCCTGCCCTGGTGATCTGCTCACCTATCTTGGGAATGACGGCAGTTGTCAAAATCAGAATGGCTGCAAGGCAAAATAAAATCAGCACAATTGGATATATCATCGCTGTAATTACCTTCGATTCGACCCGCTGGCGTTTTTCCATAAAGCCGGCAATGGTCGATAAGCTCTTGTCCAAAGAGCCGGTAACCTCACCTACGCGCACCATACTTACAAAAATGACATCAAAATAATCGCTGTATTCCTTCAAAGCATCGGCAAATGACTCGCCGGTAACAACACGGTCCCGAATGTCGCTTATGGCGTTTTTGAATCGCACATCCGAGACTTGCAAAGTAAGCACCGAAAGCGATTCGGTAAGTTTAATGCCCGAATTAAGCAGCGTGGCCATCTGTTTGGTAAAATCGATTATCTGGGTCTTGCCAACTCTTCCGAAAATCGAAAATAGCGCAGCTTTACCCTTGGCGCCGGAGCCGACCTCTGCAATTGATGATGGGTGGACACTGCGCACTCTCAGTTGTTTTCGTGCCGAGTACGGACTTTCCGCCGTAATCGTACCTTTGACTTTTTTGCCGTCCGTTGCTATTGCTGTATAGTGGTATCTGGGCATAAGTAAAAGTGAAAATTACAAAGTAAAAACTAATAATTATAGTTATTTTTGAACTTTACGCTGTAGTTTTTCGGTTTAAGCTTTTCACTTTCCGTTATATTATGTCAGCTTGTGTCACTCTCAAAACCTCAGAAACGGTTGTTACACCGGCAAGGACTTTACTGGCCCCGTCCATTCGCAATGTTCGCATGCCTGCTTCGAGGGCAATCTTCTTTATTGTACCAGCAGTTTCCCTTTTGTATACGAGGTTCTGGATTTCTTCGTTAATGAGCATGACTTCATAAACCCCCGTTCGGCCGCGATAACCGGTCTGAAAACACCTCTCACAGCCTCGGCCGACAAAGAACTTCCCGCCGTTATCGGCTGAGCCGGACGAACCTATGCCAAGTTCTCTCAATTCGCGAGGTGCGGGTTCGGCAACCTCCCTGCACTCCGGGCAGACCTTTCGCACTAATCGTTGTGCTATTACAGCAATCAGGGACGAACTTACCAAATAGGGCTCAAGTCCTAAATCCAAAAGCCGGGTCAAAGCTCCAGCCGCGTCGTTTGTGTGCAGCGTGCTGAAAACCAAATGACCTGTCAGCGAAGACTGTATTGCCATACGGGCGGTCTCGATGTCTCGAACTTCTCCTATCATGATAACATCCGGGTCCTGACGGAGGACATGCCGCAGAGCGTTTGCGAATGTTACGCCCTTCTTTGAAGCAACCTGCATCTGGCTTATCCCTTCGAGCTGATACTCGATGGGGTCTTCTATGGTCATAACATTTTTCTCTGCCGAGTTAATCCTGTTAAGGCAGGCGTAAAGAGTGGTGCTTTTTCCGCTGCCGGTCGGGCCGGTTACGAAAATAACTCCATGCGAATGGGTGAGCAAAGAATCGAATTTATTCAAATCGTCCTGGCAGAGTCCCAGCTCGTTCAATCCGAACAGAGCGGTGCTTTTATCAAGCAGCCGTAAGACACTTCGTTCGCCGTAGCTGGTCGGCACGGTACTAATACGCAAATCGACTTCACGCTGGCCGAGCCGGACACTGCAACGGCCATCCTGTGGGAGCCGGCGCTCGGCAATATCCATCCCCGCCATAACCTTGATACGAGAAATAACCAACGGCAAGACATTTCTGTTCAAACTCAACGTGTCGTACAAAATACCGTCTATACGATAGCGAATCTGAATCTTTGTCTCGTAAGGGTGAACATGAATATCACTGGCCCTTAATTGCAAAGCACGAAAAAGAATGTCATTGACCAATCTGATAACCGGCGGTCGATTCACCACGTCAAGCAGGTCATCAGAAGCGGCAACTTCGTCAACAAGCTGGTCGAGATTTTGGGAATCCAGCTCTTCGGCTACCTCCTCGATGACCGTTGTCCTCTGCTCGTATGCAACATCTATTACGGAGGTGATAGTGGCACGGGTGGATATAGCAGGCCTGACAGGCAGCCCCGTCATCTTTGAGACGTTATCGAGGGCATTTGTATCCAAAGGCTTGGATAAAACCACGGTAAGCTCGGTTTGACGGTCGGAGGTTTCGGTGTCCGTGCCTTCGACAGTTTCACCGTCTTCGGTTTTTATGCCGATAAGAAAATGGTGCTGAGCGTATGCGGCAGGAACGGCTTCAACAAACTCGAGCGGTACGGACTTGGGACGGATTTCAGATAGAAACTCACAGCCAAGCGCCTCGGCAAAGAGTTTCAAAACCATATCTTCGGTAAAGTAAGGGCAGGCAAGCAGGGCCTCATCGAGGCGCTGTCCGCTGCTGTTTTCTTCGAGAAACTTGGCCAATTGCTCGGCATTAACCAAATCCGTTCTCTTAGCGGTTTGTATCAATAAATCTTTCATACTTCATATTGCCTATATCGTATCGCCTATTGCGTCAGACACAACGTTTTAATCGGCTTCGAGAATTTGTATTGGATGCATCAGTTTAGGCCTTGTGCCGGATATACCCTCGTACTCCTGCGTTTCTTTTTTGCGCTTATCGAATACCTGCCGGTTCGTTAGTGATACCGCTCTATCTTCATCAGCTTCGAGAACCTGCAACGGGTCCATTGGTTTGGGCTTTATACCGGGCCAATCCTCGTATTCCTGCATTTCTTTTTCGTACTTTTCGAATGTCGCGCGGTTCTTAAGCGATACTACTTCTATGTCGGAGACGCCGGTAAACTCTTCACCGGGCCTTAAGATGTGGGCCTTAACAAAGACATAAAGTCTGCTCTGCACACTGGCATTAGATGCGTTTCTAAAGAGCCCTCCGATAAAAGGAATATCACCAAGCAGAGGTATTTTCCCTCCACCTTTACTTTGGGTAGTTTTTTCCAGTCCGCCGAGTATTATGGTCTTCCCGTCCGGGACGGTAACAATCGTCTGAACATTGCTGGTAGAAGTATCGAGGGGTTTAGGATACTCTTCACCTCCGATGTTCACAACCTTTTCTCCTGCTAAATCAAAATCGGTCCTTTTGAGAGTAATAGTTAGCTGGAGCTGGTCGCCTTTGCTTATATGAGGTAGAATCGTAAGCTCGATACCTGCCGTATAGGCCTGAAAGGTGACCGTCGTGTCGGGTGAGTATTGCGTCGACGTGCCTCCTGTCGCAGTGGTGGGTATATACTTTGTTTGTTTTTGGGCAATATATATCGTGTCCTCCGTTGTAATAGTTCCTTCTCCATTATCATTGACAAGCAGCTTCGGTCTTGCAAGTATCCGTCCATAACCTCTATACTCCATAATTTTGAACAAGGCCTGGATACGTCCTTTTGTTAAAAAACTTTGTCCGCCGGCACCTGGATAGTTACCCAGGCCGGCACCGGTGTTAATCGCTTCGATTATGGTGCTTCCGGGAAATGCTGAAAGGAAACCAGTTTGGCCCAAAATTTTCATTTGTTCTGCTCCGGGTACGATTTGCGAAATCATATCAAGGTCGTAGCTGAATTCATCGTCCCGCGTAATTTCGACTAATGTTACATCGAGCAGGACCTGGGGACGGTATTCATCGAGCTCTTTGATGAGTGAGGCAATCCACTTTTGGTTCTTTTTGCTGGCGTAAACGATGAGCGAATAAGTCTTCGGGTCGGGGACGATTATAATGTCCTCTTCGATTCTCTTTCTTATTGTTGTTCTTACTACTTTTGAGTCTGTTCCGCTCTTTTCTGTGATGGTTTCCTGAATAAGCTTTTCGAGGACGCCGGCAAGCTCTTCCGGGTCCTGGTTTTCGAGCGGGTATATGACGTATGGGTTTTGGGCTTCTTCCAGCTCGGCATCCACATAGCCGATAATCGTAGCTATCTGGACGTGCTGCTCGGCGGTGGCATTGACCAAAAGTGAATTCGTCGGCTCAATTATTACTATCTGCGGCTCTTCCGCAAGCGACTCCTGTATTGTACCGGTGGTTGTAGCCGTAGTAGGCCTGATGGTGGTTGGCCTGCCGGGGGGTGTTCTGGTGGAGGGGGTCATTCTGGTAGGTGTCCTCGACGAAGCTGCTGATGTTCGCCCGGTGCTGATTATGCCAAGCTCGCTGAGCTTTATCCTTACCTCCTCGGCATCGACGTACTGGATTTCGTACAGCCGAAGAGTCCGCAGTATCTGCTGTTCCACATCAAGGGCGTCGATAAGCTTATCAACAACGGCTAATTGCTCTTCAAGGCCTATCATCAGGATTCGGTTGGTTCTCTCGTCTGCATCGAGATAGACAGTTGGTTTGGCCGGTGCGGCAGATGGTGTAGGCGGTCGAGTAGTTGGCCGAGGAGTTGGTCTCCGCGGCGTTGCCGGCCGAGCCGGCGTTGTTGGTGTCGGTACTGCAACTGTAATTGATACAGTGCCTAACTGCTCAGCAAGTGTTTTGACCTTCGCAGCCAGTGTCTGTGCCATCGTGTATTGTAACGTCCTGGACCGGAACTGTTTCTTTTCACCGGGCTTGTCAATCATCTTAAGAAGTGCTTCTATACGTTCCATACGGTAGGCGTATCCGGTTATAATAATAGTTCCCATATCAGGAATAGGCGAGAGGGTTACACCAAGTTTCATGGCAGTCAAAAGATTTTGCGCACTTGCTGTATCTACATGTTCCAACTCAAAGATACGGGTTATGATTACATCGCCGGTTTGAATTCCGGGCTTATCGGGGTCCACTATGGGAGCATCAATATTGAACGCCTTTGTCTGAGGGACAATGGTTACAAGCTTGATCCTGCGAGTCATCACAAATCCCTTGAACCTCAGCACAGATTCGGCCAACGGATACAAATCCTTTACCTTAATAGGTCCTTGTATCACGAGGTGAACCTCACCTTTTAAGCCTGCTAAATCGGCCGGGTCATACATATAGTCCAGATCCAGGTACTTACCGACCAAATCCAGCAAATCAATGATATTAATCTTCGGGGGTAAATCCAGCTCAAGCGTGTCATCTCCATTTGCAACGATTTCTGGCTGATATGGCCCTCTTGCAGTGGCCGGCTCGATAACTTTTGTGGCTGTGTTGGGTTCGACAACCTGGGTTACCGTGTTGGGCTCTTCCTGCGTTATGGGAGCAACTTGATTTGGCTCCTCAATCTCAACAGCGACTTGTTCCGGAACAGTATTAGGGTCTCGTTTCGACGGTAGTTTGGTATCAATTTTCTCAGCTACAGGTTTTTCAGGGACAGCCGCAAGGTCTGGCTTCTCTGGCGGCTTTGCAGCCTCAATAACCTTTTCTTTCGGTTGTTCCAAAACAGTAGAAGGCTCATTCGGTTCGCTTTCCTCTGGGGCAGTTACAAGGGTAAGCGGCTGGATTGGCGGTTTATTCGGTTCCGGCCCGTTGGGGGCGGCTTGGGCCAGTTCGTCTACCTTTTTCTCAGCCTCGGCAAGCGAGTCAAGAAGCTTGTCGAAAAGTTTATTTGGTTCAGAGTTATTTGCATTAGTGCCGGCCTGTTTGGATTCGTAAGAACCGTTTCTGCCGTTAAGCTCGGCTTTTACTTTTTGAAACTCGGCTTTAAGTTTTTCAAGCTCGGCCTTTGCGATTCGGTCAGTTTTCGGCTGGGCCGGTTGCAGGGCCCCGGCTTTGCCTTCTTGAAGCTGCTTAATACTGTTGTTAGAAGCGTATCTTCCGATAGCTTCGATAATTTTTTCAAGCTGGTCGGCCGGTGCAATTAGTACTACGGCATCATTGTGGACATCTATAATCGCTTTGGCCTTTCCAACACCAGTTGGTGGATTGGAAAAGCTGCCGATTGATATATTACCAACTTCTGCTGCAATTTGCTCATTCAAGGGCAGACTCCCGGCCGCCGAAGCGGGTAAAATCGCTTTCATAACAACTGGTGTCGTGGCATCAACAAGCTTCAAAATAGCGCTTGCCTTGATTAGCTGGCGAGGCTGACCTGTTACTAAAATCATATTGGCAGTAGGTAGCTGGGAAACCGTGCCGAGCTTGGCCTCAGCCAGGAAGCTCTTGGCCTGCTCTGCCGATATGTGTTTTAAGGCAAAAACCCTAAACCGCGGCTTTACAGGAATAGAGCTTCTGTCAGCCACGTTAGAATTTCGGTCCCTTTCGGGATTAATTCTAACAGGGTCAGCAGCCAAAAGATAACTGCCGGCAAACAAAAGAGTTACTGCCAAAATTAAACCGAAGTTTCTGTTATAGCTTATTTTTGCAGGCATATGCCCCTCCTTAGTCCGCCGGAGGCGGATGTCAATCTTTCTTTGTGTTTTTCAACAACGCGATTTCTGTAGTTACCGAACATTTTAGCTTAAAATTGTTAAAATAATCCTTTTTTGAGGCCCTTACGGAATTCCCACGCCAATATTCGCTCAAACCTCCAAATTCGAGCACGTCAAGCACCCCATATATACTAATTAAGACACAGAAAAGGCCTGAAAGTTCCGCAGATTTACGGCAAAAACCGCGAATTTACTGAACGAAAGCTGGAAAAATGCCAGACGTAAAATAAAGACCCATCGCCGTTACAATATGGAGAAAAAGAGATTACGTATCATAAAAAAAAACGTGGATTTCTGCCCCTGCCCCTGCTTTCGCGGGGACAAGTCTACCCCTGCGGAAGTAGGGGCAGGGGTGATAATCTTCCGCAGGAATGACGGAGTCAGTTAATCGGCAATTTCAACTTGTGATTGTGATAAGGCAAAACGCAGGTACTTGTCGTCTGCTATCCCGCTGCAATTGTCTGATTTAGTGCGGGACTATTACCTGGGTGGTCTTGGCGGTGGCTGCGGCGGTCTTCTTGACGGCTGCGGTGGTCTTTTGGGTGACTGTGGTCCTCTTGAGCTCCCAATTTTCGAACTCCCGGCACGATTCGGATCGCTCTGAACTTGCTTCAATTCTTTGCCTAAACGTTCCAATCTATTCGCCTCTTCAGTAGTGATACGCATAGCTTCAAGGCCGGCAATGGCTTCTTTCAACGCCGCCTTTTCTTCTGTGCTATTTTTGTCAGACCCAATACCTGCCTCCCCCTGCTGGGTTTTCAGCTGGTTGATGAAATCCGCCAAGACTGCATCCGGTTCAGCAGCACGTCTCCTGCTTGTCCCGTGAGGAACAGCCCTCGGTGGTGCGGCAGACGCCGTTGCCGGCTTACTTCCAACGCCAGCACCAGCTTTACCTAAAGCCGATGCCGCGCTCTGCCCGGGCACACTGCTTGTAATGCTGGCAGAAGCTCCCGGCAAAGAAGGGGTGGATTTTGAAGTGGTTTCGCCTTTAATAAGACTTTTTTTCGGCGTCCTTTCCGCTACGAGCGTGACAGTTGTTTCACGGTCTTTAACAATTATAGAGCCGTCTTTTACCTGCTCAATAAGTAAGTGGGCAACCTTACTGCCTTGTCTGACCCAGTAAAAACCCTTGCCCGGCTCATTAATGTAGGCCAGCGACAACTCCGGACGTGACGCATAATAAGAGGTGCCAATAAGCTTAAATTTGACCGATTGTCTTGGAGGTTCGGGTATAATAGTAGGCTGCTTACGAACCACCGGAGTTGTCGGCGGTCTCGGTGCCGCCCTACGAGGAGGAGGATTTAGATACAATCCAAAGACCATCGCCTGCTGGACAAGCGGCGAGATTTGGTCTCCAGCCTTTCGGGATTTAACACCTTTGGCTTTATTAAACTTCTCTATCGCGCCGGGCGACTTTAGAAATTGCTCGATTTGTTCGTCGCCGCGAAAACCAAAAACCGCAGGAAAAGCAAAAAAACCGACAGCCAGAAGCGCCGCTATAATAGTTGTTATCCGCAAAGTCTTTATCATATTTCGTATCTCGTATTTGGCCTTATGCTTCAGACCTCACTATTCACGAATGACGATTTACGGCTCATTATCACCTATTTTATTTGACATCAGGGAGGGCCTTTGGTTCCCTCCAATGTACTATTTTTTCGAAATAAAGCTCTTCATTTTCGGCGTAGTCGCCGCTGGTATCGGGCGTGTGGCAATCGGTGCAGTCCAGCTTTGGCCCGGCGGTTTCTGCCTTTCCGAGAGTTTTGTTATGTTCGGAGCCCGGCCCGTGGCAGACTTCGCAGCCCACATCCTTCAAATCGCCAGTTTCCTGCTCCGAAACAAAACCGCCTTCGTATTTCAAACCGACAACATGACAGATGACACATTCAGGGTCAAACGCCGAACCAACTCTCTTAAGTGTCGCATAAGCGTGGGCGTGGGGTTTAGTGCTCCATTTTTCGTATTCATACTCGTGACAACCCTTACAGGACTTTGAGCCGGTGTATTCCAAACCATTAAGCAAAAAGTAACGTGGAATTTTCTCCAGAAGATTGGCTCCTTTAACAAGCTGTTGGTACTCTTCGTACAAGGCAAGCAGAGATTCTTCCTGCGGCAAATCCTCTTTAACAGGGACAACGCTAAAACTCAATTCCGATTTACCTTTTTCCCTGCCGGCTCTAATTTGCAATCTGCTTACATATCTGCCGAAGCGGCCTACCGAAATGACTAAAGGTTTTTTATTCGGGCCGGAAATTACGCCCGGCTCATCGGATTCAGCAGGACAAATCAGACAGTCTACGATTTCCTTCTTCGTAATAGAATTAATAATGCCGGGAACACAGCGGTTCAGGATAAGGATGTTCACCGTTTGCAGACCGGGTTCGGGGGTAAAAAGCTCCCCAATCTGCTCTATCGTCGCCGATTCCGCATCAGAGGCCGCAACTGTGACGGCTATAGTCTTGCCTTTCAACGAGAACTTCTTCGTAAACTTTGTGGGTAGATTCGCATCGGTCGGCCTCTCGGATGTTATTATATTAAAAAGCGAGCCGATACTGTCCGTCAGTCTGAGACTTCCGGCTATTTTGATATCTTCTTCGGTCAGATTGACCACATCGTAACCGAGAAGACTAAACGCTTGCACTACTATATCGAACTTGATTAGGTCCTGCTCATCGTCACCTTCTACAAACGAGCCGGTATCGACAATCAACCTTCTTTTTGCAGGTACGCTGTTGAAGACGGCTGGGCGTCTGTCAAACCCGCCAAGTTGTCCACCGCTACAGCCACACGGCTTCAGGACGCCAAGCCCGTTGCCGGTTAGAAAGACCGTAATTTCATCGGTTTTGAGGGCAGGCTTTGAAACCACTATACACGAGGCCGCGACTGTCAACCCCATTAGAAATAACACGCCAGTGACCTTTTTGTTGGCTTTTGCAAGGATTTCTAACGGGGTCAATACACAAGTACAAGTCACTAACCGCAGCATAGCAGATTAACCTTTATTAGCTGGACGATTTCGCGGTTTTTCTCGCATAGATTCCGTAACAAGTAATCTTCAACTGCTGGCCGCCTTTTAGCTTCACGGAAAACACATCCGTAAACACCCTTGCTTTAGACTTGGCGGCCGGCGGTGTTATTTGCAGCTCGAACTGATAACCGTTGCGAACTTTCTCCTTAGTCAACACTTTTACAATGCCTTTCTTTGATGAAGTGGACTCAACCTCGACATCCTCATTATAGTTGCTGAATACCCGGACCTTCTTTGTTACCGGCTTTTGCGGTACAGCATCACGAACGTAGACTACCCGTGGGTCAACCTTAAATTCCGCCAGTGTATCAAAAATAATGGTAACCTTTTTGCACTCGGGATGGGTCAGGCTAATTTCGACCTGGCCTCTCAGCCCTTTTCTTAGCTTGTTTGGGTCGATCTTTGGCTTTAGAACAAACGTTGCCGCTTTGGCCGAAGGGTCGAAATCAGCAGTTATGGAATCACCGGTCGATTTAAAGCGCGTAATCGAAAATTGCCGCTTGTCACGGCTGGTAAGCGTAATCTCGGGACAGCCGGCATTCTCTCCCTTAAGCAAAAGGTTCAGTCTCTGAGGCTTGTGTTCGACTTTCCTTACAACCTTTGCCTTTATGGTCAGTCCTAACTTTGGCTTTGCCTTATCGTTGCTGTGCACGTACAGACGTTTCGTTGCCGAGCCGGGGCTGTTGCCGGACCGATATATTACAGTCAATGTCCCGCTTTCGCCCGGCGCGTATTCTTTCTTGGCCAGCTTGGTAACGGTACAACCGCAGGGAGCATGTACTTTGCTTATTTTCAACAAGGCGTCTCCGGTGTTTTTAAATTTGAACTCACAGGTGTTCCTTGTCCCTGTACCGATTTCCCCATAATCGTATATCAACGATTCAAATGTGATTTCCGGCCCCGGTTTATTAACTTTGGTTGTGGTCTTAACTGTTGTAGTCTTAGCTTTTGCAGGTTCCTGTTTTCGTGGTAATCCGCCGTTCGTTGGGCGGACTGCCGCCGTAACGGGATTCTGCGGTTTAGGTTCGGCCAATGCGGGTTTGGATTCGGTTAAAGCTGGTTTGGACGCCTTTGTTGCTTCAAGCTGTTCCTGACAGCAAAGTTGCAACAGCAAAACACAACCGATAACAAATACAAACTTATATCTTTTTAACCAACAGCATTTCATACTTTTATCTCCAAACTAACGTCTAATGTAATTTTCGACTAACTCATAAGATGTATTAGTTTAACAAAAAAGACGTTCTTACGCAAGGATTTTTTCTGTTTTTAAGGGCAAGCAGGTCGCCTGCCAGGCTTGTATCGCTGTTAGCGGTTATTATTTTGGAGCCAGTGTAAAGCCATAAGTGTAAAGTCTTCAAAATTCACCATACAGTCGCCTTTTGTATCCCCTGAAATCCACCCATAGCTGATTTCGCAAACGGATGAGCCAAAGTATGATTTACTCGCTGTCGCTACTTAGCCAGTTTTTCAGAGTTTTTTGCTCGACACTGCTTTCAGAGTGCCTAAACGATATCGGCGGCTGCCGGAGGTGTCTATTATCTGCCGGACGCTGCTGAGCCGGTCGTGCAGGTAGAAGTATCTGTCTGCGGTGTGGTCGCCGGTGTGCTGGGCGATTATCTGGCTATTAGCGTAAATATAAGTCTTCACGATAACTCCGCTGTTATTTAGCTACATTAATATTACTGGCAAATCGCCCACGATATTGAAGATATATTCAGGTTTTTCCGTCATTTATATGGTTTTTCAGCCTTCAAAGGTCTACAGGTTTAGGCATCAATAGCACACATTTACCCATTATCGGATTCGCTATTCATTTGCTCATAAGGTGATAAATCTGGTCCTATTCCATACTGATATCCATTTGCACCACATATCTCCCACTGTGCATACATTACTGAATCACTAAAAGTCTGGATTGAAAGATTGTTATCAAAAACTAATTTCAAATCATGGGAGATGTTCTCATGCTCAATTTCAGCTAATGTGGCGCCCTTAAGCGCTCCTAATGCTTGGTTTATAAGTTTTGCGTCATCAAAACGAGCTACAATTATCCTATCTGAATCAGATAATCTCCATCGGCAGTAAATCCGTAGAAACCAAATAGTTTTCATGGATTTATCGCTGACAACAGGACCAAAATGTAATGCCAGTTCGGGATCTTCGAAAACGCAGATTTTACATCTTTCGTTGATTAAACACGATAATACTTGATCTGTATATTTAGACTGATTTAGAGCCATAAACGGGAATCCACACAGACATCTATTCGTCTGGTTCCTCAAAGCTTTCTCGAAGAGTCAAATTTTCCTCAATACCGTAGCGATAACCATCCGCACCTCTTAACTGCCAGAGTTCATCCGTTGCCGAATCAGAAAACAATTCAAGTTTCATTCCATTATTGAATTTAAAGTACAAATCATGAGATACCTCATCATGATGTACGTCTAACAAGATCGCGTCTTTAAGTTTTACGATTTTCTTACAAATAAATTCGGGATCATCATAGCATCCAGCAATAATTTTTTCCCCATCATATAATCTCCAAGCGCAATCAATCCAAAAACGCCAAGCTGTCTTTAAAGACGTGTGTTTACTCATATGCTGGAGTACATCACCAAGATATAATATCAGTGTGCCACCCACTACAAAAAGAGTGCCTTGACATTTTTGATTAACCATTCGTTTCAGCACTTTCATGGATGTGTTATTACTCATGATGGATATGGTTTCCCATAAACTTCTTCAAAGATTTCATATACGTCCTTAGGAGAGTTAAGCTCCTGGCCGAATCCAACTCCATCAATATTACCGGCAAATCGCCCACGATATCAACTATATATTTACGCTTTTCTACTTCGCTGGAATCCTTGAAAATGCGATTGCCATCGGGGTCATATTTCAGGTCTTCTTCTTTGTCGTTTTCGTTTTCCGTTGTCTCCGCTGTATCGTCCAAACAGGCTCGACCATCTGTGAGTTCCACTGCTCATAAGTCTTTTCCATATCTTTTAGAGCATCCAGCTTTTCCGCTTTCAGGTCTTTGCTCTCACTAATATCCGAGGCCAGGTCAAACAGTCCGGTCTCATCGCGCATCTTAACAAGCTTCCAATTTCCTTTCCTTACAGCATGGTTTGGGCCGCTGCGCCAAAAAAGAGTTTTGTGAGGCGGCCGTTTCTTCTCACCAGTCAAATATGGCAGTAGATTTACACCGTCCAGCTTGCGGTCTCTGGGAAGGTTAGCTCCTGCTGCTGCTGCGGCCGTCGGAAGAATATCGAGCGAAATCACCGGATGGTCGTAAACGCTGCCGGCCTTTAAGCGGCGAGGCCACTGGATCATAAAAGGTACACGGATGCCGCCTTCATACATCGTACCCTTGGTAGCACGCAGCGGGTCATTGCGAGAGCCATTTGCCGAAGTCGGTCCGCCATTATCGTTAATAAAGAATAACAGCGTGTCTTTTTCCAGACCTAACTCTCGCAGCTTGGCCAGGAGCTTGCCGATACCTTCATCCATAGCGGTCAACATTCCGGCGTAGATGCGGCGCTTTTGCTCGGTAATGTGTTTGAAACTATCCTTGTAACGCTGAGGCGCCTGCATCGGCGTGTGAACAGCGTTATAAGCGAGATAAAGGAAGAAAGGCTCGTTGTGGTGGTGCTCAACAAAGGCGACCGCCTCGCGCGAGAAGGCATCGGTGAGGTACTCCTTCTCATCGACGGGCTCAGTGCCGCGCAGGATAGGATTAAATGTCCCCAGACCGGAATCAATAAACGAATGGTTCCCGTGGAGGAAACCGAAGAACTCATCGAACCCCCGCTCGAGCGGATGGAAATGTTTCGACAATCCAAGGTGCCACTTACCCACGGCACCGGTGACATAGCCAGCAGACTTGAGGACATCGGCGATCGTGACCTCAGTTAGCGGCAGGCCAACTTGTTCTCTCAGACCTCCCGGCGGCGGACCCGTATTGAACTCGTGGCCGAAACGCTGCTGATACCGGCCGGTTATCAGCCCCGCACGGGTCGGGCTGCACACCGGGCACGAGACGTATCCGTTTGTAAAACGGATACCCTTTCGCGCGACCGAATCGATGTTCGGCGTTGGGATATCTTTGCAGCCGTGGCAGCCAATATCGGCGTATCCCATATCGTCGCTTATAATAAGTACGATATTCGGCTTCTTTCCTTTCGCCTTTCTTCCCTGGCCTGCACTCACGCAGCCAGAAGATATCGATAGCATCGGCATCGAAGCCGCTGCAAAACCTATCGTTGTTAGAAATTCTCTTCTCGTTTGCTTTTCCATATCTTTGTTTTCCTTTCACACTATTGCTGCTCAACTTCCTACAGCTCTATCTTACAATTGGTCTTTTGCAAAATGGGAATCTTGGAAACCTTGCCCACAGTATACCAAATCAACTATACCGGTGACAGGAAACTTCAGGCAGGATAATATCAGCATAATACTAACCACAGTTTTTACAGAAAAAGTAAGGCGACATTCCGTAAATTCGTCAGTTTAATGCTCGTCGAAGGCGTTTTATCGAGTTTATCTCATTACAAGCGAGAAAACTTGCCGCCTCAAGTTAATAATTAAAGAAAAAATACTAAATCTAAGTCAAAGTTGTCTGAAATTAAGTAATCGGATATACTAATAGTTCAAAATGCTCTAAACTCCAATGAGATCACTATGATAGACCACACTGAACAAACATGGAAAATATATCATGCCAAACTGCACAGCTTTATCCAGAGCCGTGTCGGTGACACATCCATTGCGGATGACATACTTCAGGAAGTTTTTCTCCGAATTCATTCGGCAATCAGCAGCCTCAAAAAGGAGAGCAAAATTCAAAGTTGGATATATCAAATAACACGAAATGCCATTATCGATTATTATCGTTCTCACAAGACAATGGAAGAACTGCCGGCGACGCTGGCCGCCTCTGAACCGGAGCTTGGTGATAAAGCAAAACAGGACATCGATAATTGTGTATTGCCTATGATTGAGAGTTTGCCCGAGCATTACCGCGAGGCCCTGATGCTGTCAGAAATCGACGGATTGACTCAGAAAGAGGTGGCTGAGAGACTCAGTCTTTCTGTATCCGGCGCCAAGTCTCGCGTCCAGCGCGGTCGGGCAATGGTTAAGGACATGCTGTTTGATTGCTGCAAGTTTGAGTTCGACCATCGGGGGAACGTGATGGATTATGAGAGGAAAGATGACTGCTGTGAAACATGCTGAAAAATATTCCCCAAAATCCTGCGTCCTTTTTCGAATATCCGCGTCTACATGGATGAGACGACAATAATATGTTATGTGAATCCGGTAGATAAGGAGACAAACAATGCAAAACATGAAAGATGATGAAATTCGCCAGGCGGTGCGTAAAAACTACGGTGAAATAGCAAAATCAGGTTCTTCGAGCTGTGGGTGCACTCCTCCATCTTGCTGTGGCAACGGAAATAGTCCAGGTGCGGCGGATGTTTCGGCCCGGATGGGTTATTCGGCAGAAGATTTGGCAGAGATGCCGGAAGGCGCAAATATGGGGCTTGGCTGTGGGAATCCACATGCAATTGCTTCTTTGCAGACTGGGGAAATCGTTCTTGATTTGGGCAGCGGGGGTGGGATTGACTGTTTTCTTGCGGCGAAAGCGGTAGGGCGGGAAGGCCGGGTTATTGGTGTTGATATGACGCCTGAAATGATAAGTAAATCCCGCGAATATGCAGAAAAGACAAAGATGTCCAATGTGGAGTTCCGGTTAGGAGAAATTGAACATATACCGGCTGCGGACAATTCGGTCGACGTGATTATGTCTAACTGTGTTATTAACCTATCACCGGAGAAATCCAGTGTTTTCAATGAAGCCTTTCGCGTTTTGAAGGTGGGCGGAAGGCTGGCAATCACGGATGTGGTTGCAACAGCCCCTATGCCGGCACATATAAAAGAGAATATTGACCTCCACGCAGGGTGCGTTGCGGGAGCGGCGCAGATAGATGAATTGAAGACGATGCTGGAAGAGGCCGGATTCACCAACATTCGTATACAACCTATAGCAGGAAGTAAAGAGCTTATCCGTGAGTGGGCGCCGGAGAGCAAGATTGAGGATTTTGTAGTTTCAGCTACAATTGAAGCAGTAAAGCAAAATTGACAACATTCCTTGAGACCGTGACTTATGCCACACCCGGAAAGGCACGTTCGGCCAACCCAGCATCCACACTGGACACGACTAAAGGACAAAACAGACGGCGATGGAATGACAATTTTCAATAACGCCGTGAAATACGTAAGAGAAAACCTGTGAGTGTGGTGAGTTTGACCAGCCGTGGTTGGTCGAAGCGGGAGGGATATCCAGCATTTTCTTGCCTCTGAAATTGGTTTTAATCCGGCTTCGCCAGAGGCTACGCAGGACAAGTTGGGTTTGTTCCTGCTTCGCCAGAGGCTACGACAGGATAAATTGGGTTTGAATTGGCTTTGTTTTGGCATAATATTGGCTTTAATTGGCTTTGAATTG
>SDBU01000928.1_pt1 | contig 42780 bp, 86 predicted proteins | sample 2277071 | NCBI WGS metagenome assembly SDBU01 (sample SAMN10397929, study PRJNA504765) | marine sediment metagenome | isolation source: marine sediment core GS08_GC12, 126 cmbsf | place: Arctic Ocean: Gakkel Ridge, Loki's castle | collected 2008
CTATCAGTGGCACTTCTTATTACCAAATAATTAGCGTCATAGTATCTAATTGATAAGTCGTAACTATCTGAGAGGTCTCCAAAGATGATAGCGTTTTGGGAGGGGTCAAACTTTACTGCGTAGGCTGTTTCGGTTCCTACTGTGAAGAATGGCAGAGTGGCATCATTTATAAACTCAAGTAAGGTAACACGAGCAGCAGTCGCATCTGTTTTATACGCCTTAATTTGGAACAGGTCATCTACGGCTGTTCCTGTCTGGAGGATACTACCATCAGTGAAGGTCATATCACCCACACCAGTAAAGGCTTGGTCTCCGCCTGCGATAGCCCCACCTAGCGTAAGGGCGGGCATTGTAACTGTGCCATCAGCTAGTATTGTTCCCTTTAAGGTAACTCCGTCAAGTGTGCATACATCAGTAGCTGCTGTCGTGAGTGTTATAAAGGTAGTGTCATTAGCTGCTATTAGCAGTGTATCTGTATTTGTGTCGCCTGATTTTAAAATACTGCCAGCGGTAAAGGTCATATTGCCTACACCTGTGAAGGCTTGGTCGCCACCAGCTACCGCACCGCCAAGAGTTACAGCGGGGATACTCCAAGTCGTAGCACCTGCTGTCCAAGTTCCGCCAACATTATAGAGATATGTGTCTGGGGTAGAGGCGTCAAAAAAGAGACAAGCCTTACTATTTCCCCCATCACTTGCAGCTATTATTATATCCCCGTCATTTGTAATGTTGGAGATAACCAGTGAGTTAGCAGCGATTGTTGGTTTAACCGATGTGCCCTCAAAGACACCTGTCAACTCTGTGGCTGAAGCCAGCCCTACTGAATTGAGAACTATTACGCCATCACTATCATTCCCAAATGTGAATAGAATATCGTCTGTTATATCTACGGCAGCCGTAGATGTAAGCGTGTTCTTTGAACTTATTACTATAGGCCCACTCATTCTTCTATCTCCTTCTTATTTATTCTTTTTAGCCCTTATAGCGAAGCCAAGTAATATAAAGACTTGGCGTGCCTGATACAGATAGATACTGAAGCCCACCTACCTCGTCATTATCGTAGGTAAAGGTCTCTGTATCACCTGCTTGAACCCAAGAGTATGCGGAATTTTTATGAATAGCAACTAAGCCGTTTATGGCAGTGGCAGCAGTTAATGTAGCACTCGGTGTAAATCTTATACCATAAAGCCCTGATATATTATTTACCGCTGCACTAGCTGGTAGGATAACAGCGTCAGTTGGGGCTGTCCAAGTATAGATACCATCTTGCTCAAGGGTTGCCCCAGTTTCTGTGCCTGTAGAGTCTGTGCCATCACTATCACTGGAAACATTAGTCCAGCCCGTAGATTTGTAGTATTCCATATCTAGTGTTGCTGTGGTGGCATTAACAGCACTGGCGTCCATATCTATCCCAAGCCCGCTAATTACATCTGGTGTAAATATATAAAGGTAATCAGTGGCAATCATAGCCCCTAGTGTTACATCAGTTGTGTCATCTTTGTCTAGGGCATTGGCGGTATAGTCTGTATATGTATCCGCACCAGCATCATAGAATAGAACATAATGAATTCGTGGGGTTAAGTGTAGTTTCCAACTTGAAGCACAATAAACTTTCGCACCACGAAATCCGTTTAGTGTGTTGATATAGCCCACAGTTGAGCTATCAAGCGTGATTGCGTCTTCCCCATAAAAATCCTGTATGGGGACTGTGTACGTTGGAGTCGCCATCTTTTTTTAAGCCTCCTTCTTATTTCTTTTCTTTTGGCTCGTCTTTAGGACTTTAGTGCCTTTATCTTTGCTGCGAGAATACCTTCTGCCTCAAATACTGCAATGGATTTAGGGCGATACTGATTGGGTTGCTCGGCATTTCCCTTTATTTCTTGGAATTCTACCGCTATCTTAGCTTGCCCTGATTTCTCTTTTAGATAAGGTAGAATTAACTCAAGGAACGATTTGGCTTGCTGAGCAACAACTTGCCATACAAATATCCTTTTGTGGTTCTCTTTCCGCCCCGCATAATCATTCAAGCTTCCGCCAAAGTTTTTATGGAGCCACATCGGGATTGTGCTACTACACATAGTTATTTCAACTGCTAGCCCATATGTGTAGCCAAGCCGCACTCGTGTCTCTCTCTTCTTATAAATACCAACGCAACCTTCCCCATCCATAATCCCCGCAGCGTAGGCTAAATCCAATTCATTTTTTACTGACATTGGGTTCATCACTAAAATCTTTTTCTAGTTGTGTTATTCTCCTATGCTCGCCCTGTAAACGAGCCATCTCCGACAAAAGCTCATTCAACTCCGCCTGTAATTTCTGCGAAGCCTGAATGATACCCTGCCGCCTTTGTTCTAGTTGGCTGAACTTTAGCTCAACCTCTTCCTTCTGTGATTGGAGTGTTTTCAATACATTCTTCATTCTTCTTTCTCCTTTCTAGTGGGGGCTTACTTTCAGGCGAAGCCCCCAACAAAACCTTCTTAATTAAAGTTTCTTGATGTGAATAAGTTTCTTGCCTGAGAGCTTTTCTATCTCCCTTATTGCAGTGAACATATCCACATTGATTTCTTGCCCAGTCTCAGAGTTTTCTGAGTGATAAGACCAAGCCATTGGGTCTGGTTTATCAAACTGAGTAAAGGCGTGAGGTGATAGTGTGGTAACAGTCCCACCTTCATCACGAACCCTTAGCTCACTTGAGGTTGACACATCCTCAGCAAAGAGTTGCACACAGTCAGCAGGATTAGAGTCAGGGGCTACTCCTCTATTCTTGATGCCAATTACTTGTGTGCCAGAAGTTGAAGCAGTAGCACCAAAGAATAACGGATTACCATTAGCATCAAAACTAAGGCGTACTGTTCCCTGCGTGCTTATCCCCAAGATGTTAGTGCCACCAAAGAGACCAGTATCAGCGTCATCCTGTAGATGAATATCGGGTCTAGCAGCATCACCAACCGTGCCAGACTTAAAGTTAAAGCCCGCATCTCCCTTAGCCAAGAGTTGCATCGTGATGTCAGTGTCGCCACCAGTAACTGATAGTATGGGTTCACCATTAGCATCAGCAGAGGTTATAGTAAACTCATCAACTGGAGTGCCTGACTCAACAAATGTTAGCAACTCGTCTCCACCAGCATCGGTGATTGACTTAGTGGTTGCCATCTTGATGTCATCAGAGCAGGTTAGTATTCCAACACACTGAGTTGTGCCAGCAAGATAAACCGAACCAGCAGCCACTCTTATGGCGTCGTTAGAAGTATTCCCCTCCGTAGGAGCATCAGCAATGTAAAGAGTCGCACAAGCATTAGCCGTTCCTGTATCAGTGATGTTCGGTTCTTTCAGGTAGACAGTGGCTACGATAGCGTTTGTCCCCTGTGAAGTTACTGTGCCAGCAGGTTCAACCCATAGGTTGGCAAAGTTCTCACCACTAGTGATTGTCCTTGCACCAGCCTTGATTAAAACGAAGTTGTCCGTATCTGCCGCAGCACCAAACGAAACTGCATCCTTTCCACCATCACATAAGAATAATGGGTCAATGTTAGTTGACTCTACTCTGAAGTCTCGGTCATTGCCAGCCTCGTTGATAACAGTTTCAGTTTTACTGACATCCACTTCCTCAACACCCACTACGCTAAGGTGAACCTCTTTGTTGTCTATGGCGTGAACAGTGGTATCACCAGTGTTATCTCGCCCAACGTAGCACTCAGTATTGGCTGGTAAAGTAACCTCATTAACAATCAGGTATCCAGCGTTGTCAAGGTGATTGCTATTCAAGTCAACCGAAGCTGCACCAAAGGCATACTCATCAACATCATTGATTGCTAGGTTAATGGTCTTACTTGATTGTGCATTAAGCGTCAAATCACCAGTATTATCTCTGACCACATAGTTGTGAGTTGTGCCGTCAGGTGCTGTCCCATCAGTATCAAGAATTAGCTCATCAACAGTTAAGGTAGCACCAACAGTCCAGTTGCCACCAAAGGTTAAAGCACCACTTACTGATAAATCTCCAGTAATAGTTGCATTACCAGATGCCAGTGTTCCGCTAGTAGATATACTATAGCTATCTTCATCACTGTGAGTAGCCATAGCGTGAGAAGCCACAGCAAAATAGGCAGCCGAATTGCCATCAAGTAGGTCAGCATTGAGGTTAGTTACTACTGTAGTTGAGGCTACAGTGAATGGGGCAGTTCCTGTGGCTTGGTCTGATGTGAATGTTAAACCTGTGATTTTATAAGCCCCGACATCCCAGTTAGCGGTCAGAGGCACTGTGCCATCAGCCAGAAGGTCTCCAGCCCCAGCAGCAGTAGAATCTACCCTTGAAGGCGGGAATAAGATTGCACTAAGTTCACCAGCACAGTCATCGGTGGTGTAAGCCTCAAGTGAAGTGGCAAAAGCTCCACCCTTACCAGCCGTAGCCTTCATAGCTCGGCATTCAGCAGTAATGGTATAACTCGCCCCACTAGCAGTAGTCCCACGATAGACGGGGGTTATTGTGATATTAGTTGTGTCGGTAAAAGCTGAGATACGATACTTAGTAGTCGCACTGTCAATATACAGATATCTCCCTACCATAGCCGAAGTGAAGGTAGTTCCATTTCCTACAACCGCACCGCTACCATTGGTAACTGTAATGTCCCCAGTGGTGTAGTCGCCATAGGTAGAACCATCTATCATTGCCAGTTCATCACCAACAGCGATATTGGTATTACCATCGGCTCTCACTGTTACTATAGCAGTTGGCCCTTCAGTCTGGATTTCTCCATACTCGCCAGCAACGATATGCTGAATAGCAATACCATAGACATCAATATCGTCAGATGTGTTTGACGCCTTAATAGCAATGTTACTATCACTAGAGTTAGCTGTATCTAATACAACTACATCACCTGGCCACAACTCTAGGTCGTCTTTGTTTTGGCAGCGGCGAATTCTAATCGCACCTGCCTTTAATAGTTCCTTTCTTTCAGAAACTGTAGTTTGTGACATTTTATTTTTCCTCTTTTTGAGAGTAGCTCCAGATATTCATTCCGCCTCTTTTCACCACTCTCTATTTATTTACGGCGGTTTTTAGTTGAAACAGAATTTACCCGTTTCTAGTAGTTTGGGAACATACTTATCGTCTACTTCAAATGTGTGTATTACAGGTTTCCTCTCCCAGTTCGCCCATATAGCCCACCGAGAACGACCTTCCCTAATATCCTCGCCCAATGGTGATAGTATCTTGCCATAGACTATCTTTGAAGTTAGCTTCCAGCCTTCTTTATCAAAGCTGTCAGCATACTTCTTGATGTAATCGTCCATACAATCCACTACCCGCTGGTCAGGAATATCACTCGGCACAGTAAAGTAGCCTTTTAACAACTCCATTTATAAACCTTTTAGCCATATACCACTTGTGGCTCGCATTTCCTTAACACCCCAGATAGCCCAGATAACCAACTCATCCATAGCAGCAGCAACATTTCTCCACTGCTCTAGGACTGGCCCCTTCTGAACTACTAACGCAGCCCATTTTCTTTGGAACATAGCATTGTCGTGCCCGCTAGTGTTTGAGACCATATTTGTTGAACGATAAACCTCGCAATTATACAAGGGACCAACATAACCATTAGGTCTCTCTCCAGCAGGCATAGTTCCCGCAGAAGCCTTGTATAAACTGTTAGCATATCTATCAATCTTGCGAAACCCCTGCAACTGGGCAGGGCTTAAAGCAATAAACCAATCATTTGATGGAACATTAGCATCCATCAAGTATTGTTCAGCCCTAAGAATGTTATCGTCTGTTAGGTCAACATTTAGCGTTCCAACAGTCTGGGATATACTTGCTACTAACGCAGCAACATCGTCATCTATAGCCAAAGCCATAGCCGAGCCTAGATGCTCAGTTTGCATCCGTCTCATAGAAGGCATTGATTGAATATCAACAAGGCTAGGAATAGTAACCCTAGCACCTTCCCAAGTTGCTACCGTTATCGTTGTAGTGCCCTCGTTGGTTTGTTGAGTTTGCGTAACATTACTACCCTCAGTAATAGTTCCAACAGTTAGAGCAGTAAAGTTGGGAACATTGATAATATCTCCGTGTCCCGCTCTCGCTAACTCCTTATAGCTTAAATCCACTAAGTTTGAGAGAACAATGTTATCCTCGTAGGCATCAATGACCTCATTGCTCCAAAGCTCGTCTATGTATGCAGCCATAGTGGTTACATTTTGTGTTCCAGCAGCCATATTTTATTTACTCCTTATATTTTATTTTGTCTAGTTGAACCCTACCTTCATTAAAGGCATTAGATATATCCTGCCGAGCTTTCTTTCTCTCGGCTGGCGGTAATTGCGATATTTTCACCTGTTCCGCTGCAAGCTCGCTTTGCTTGTATATCTTCCCGCCTCCACTACCAGAGGGTCCACCTGTATCAGTTGTTGTTAAGCCTCTCGCCTCCAACTCTTTAGCCAACTTCTCGTCAGACAACCTGTTAATCCGTTGCTCCTCAGTTTCCTTTGGGGTATCAGATTTAGGTTTAGCAGTCTTGAGGACTACAGCTAGTTTCCTATGTGCTCTTTCAAACATCCCCGTGTTATCACGAGCATTCTCAAAGGCTTTATTTACCTCTGCAAATATAGGGTCGCTTGGGTCAAAACCAGCATCTCTAATTGTTTCATCCAGTTCTTCCCTCTCTTCCCCAGAAATTGCATCCTGCACTTGATAACGAGTCTGTTGAGTTTCCCTTTGCTTTTCAAGAATTATCTGCCTCTTTAATTCGGCTATTCTAGGGTTACTCTCGCCAAGCTGTGTCTGTTGAGCCTCTAGTATTCCCAGCAACTCCTCATTAAACTTACCACTAATTGGAGTTTTTGGTTGAGAAGTGAGCTTTTCTAACTCCTGTATTTTCAGGTCTTTTTTGGCAACTGTTCTTTGAATACCTTGATACTCCTGCTGTGCATCAGCCTTTCCTTCATCTCTGGCTTTCAGTAGCATAGCATCAATCTCTTCTTGGGTTGGAGTTGTAGCTTGAGTTTCAGTTTCCGCTACTGGAGCGGTAGTGCCCTCTACCTGTTCCTCTTTCCCAGTTTCCATTGTTAAAGTTCGCCTCCTTTTTCGTTGGCGGACGCTAACCTCACTACAAAGGGAAGGCGGACGCCCTCCATACCTTCAATATGAAAGTTAGCGTCCGCCTTCTATTATTCTACTATTATACCACAGATTATTGTTTATGTCAAGTGTTTCTACTGTAAAACATTAAAAAGTATTTTTCCATCTCTGGATTAGAAGCACGCATTTGCTTTCTAACCTTAGAAACAGCCCTATCTAATCGCCTTTGTTGCCATTCAGTTTTAGGCTGACCAAATAGTTTAAGTGCTCTATCAGCTACCAGCCAATAAGGGCGTAAAACTTCTCTTGCCTTGTAGTATTCCTGCATTAAGGGAGGAACATCTTTGCCCTGAGATAATCTATCTTGAATATATTGTAGTATTTCTTCCCCAAATTGAGCCACAAAGATTTGCCTCCGCTTTTCAGCCTCATTAAAGTCGTATTGCCCAGCAGCATCTTCTAAATCGCCACTATACATCAAGCTCATATAAATATCAAAGGCTATATCCTCTATAGGTGTATCCCTCATCTGTTGCTCAGTCATTGGCTGATTGAGAAATTCCATTACTTCCTCGTTAGCTGGGTCAGACTCTATATTACGATATGCACCCCTTAATTCAGCACCAGCAGTCTTGGATAACTCCTTAAAATCATAGCCAGTAATCTCACCCTTATCAAATAGTTCCTGTGCCCCCCAAAGGTTTCCCTCATAAACGGCTCGTGCCCTCTTTCTTGCGTCTTGAAAAGCAGCCCACATCTGTTCCTTTGCCCCACCCCGCTCTAATCTCTGTGTCATAGATGCCTCAGTTGCTTGCCTTAAATCGTCATACTTTTCTTCTAACTGTTTCTTCTGAAGTTCATTTATACCTTTTTGTGTTTTAGTTGCATACCAAGGCTTACCATATTCAGCTTGAGCCAATCTTTCACGCAATTCATTCTGGCGTTCCCAAAGTTGCAACGGCCAAGTTCTAGCCCCAAATATCTCAGCAGGAGCACTAGCCCACCCTGGCTTAGGATAGTCAGAAATGTAACTTGCTAACCAGAATGGCAACAGCTTATCAGCTAAAATATTCTCACCCCAACTCTTTGGCGTGTCAAGTGGTTCTCCGATAAATGTCTTGCCTGTTAAAATATCCCAAGAAGCCCCTGTTATCGGGGCAACACGAGAACGCATAAACCGTATTAGCGGATTATCCCGACTGTTCAATGCAATGAACCCCTCTGGGTCCTCAGTAGCCGTTCTGTAGATATTGCCCAATAAACGGAACATAGCTACCTGCATTGAACCCAAGCCAATATGTTGATTCCCAATTTGGAGTGTCATAAACCTACCAGTTGAAGGATTAAATTCTGGTTCTTGCCCCAATGCTTTAGATGCTCCGTAATACCAGAAGAAACCACCCATAAGCATAGAAGCCATTGTATCTCGTGCTAATTGTCCCCTAAGCCCACCTCTAGTCATATCAGCCCAAAGTGATATATTAGCTCTAAAATAGCGAGGGGCAAACAGGAAAACAGCTGCTTCCATTTCCCTCTGTGTAGCCCCAATACCCAAAGCACGGCTAGACATTACCCCAGTCGCCTCATTGATAAAAGCAGTTAATTCCTTTAGGGATTTACCCTGTCTTTCAACCATTGGCAATAATCCCTTCGCCCATTCAATACGGGCTATATCACCGAAGGTATTAAATGAGGATGCAAAGCGTTGAATTGTATTTAACCTATCAATAGCTTGAACTGGTTGGCTACGCAATAAACCTCTACCCGTAGCCTGCATAAACTCGGAATTTCCTATCAGTAATCCTTCAGGGATTAGTTTCTCCAATACCGCTATATTTTCAGGTCTAGATATATATCTTGCCCTCACTAACGGGTCTCCAAATGCTTTTACACTTAAACCCATAGCCCTACCCCATTTAAGAGGGTTGCTCATCAGTAATGGAACGCCTTGTATTAAACCAGCACCAAAGTCAAAACCTGTTACCATAAACCTTGATAGAGCATTAACATTGGACAGCTTTGTGAAAATAGGCATTGCCCTATCTGTCAGCATCTTGTTCAAATCGTTAGCGATTTCCTCTGGGAATAATCTACCAGCAGCAAAAGGCTGCCCAACTGTTCTCCACCCTGGCATTCCCCTAGCTATTTCATAAGCTCTTTTTCTTTCTGTTCGTGCTGCTTGGAGTTCTAGTGACGCAGCTTTTCTAACTGCTTCAGCTTCCCTTCTCAGAGTAGTTAGGGCTGTAGCTTTCTCCGCACCTTTCAGTGCCAAGGCACTTTCTAGCTTTTCACTTAACTCAGGGGAGACTCTCTTAATTGCTGATATTGTCGCTGACGGTAATACCTCTCCCCTTTTAGCCCTAGGAATAACATTAACCAACCTTTGTAAACCACGCACTCTGACAGCAGCATCTGACACAGCCAACCTTATTGCTACTGGTGTTAATTCCTTAATAGTTTTTCCTAAAGGCTTCAAGGCATTAGCAGTCATAGTATCTACCATTTTACGATACATACCATTGAGAAATATATCCATAGTCTCCATTGGGCCGACTGCCCCAGGTCTTAACCCTGCTGCCAATGCTTCTTCAGCAAACTCATAAACTCTAGGCTTCTCAAAGAATGCTTTTACCCCAATCCTTGCTGCGGGCATCCCAGCCCTCAAAGGGATTTCCATTATCTTCTCGCCAGCAGGTTTTTCAATCGCTGTGCCGACTCCCCTGAAAATACCCGTCTCAGCATCAAACAACCCTACTTTACCCTGCCACACTCTAGGAATATACCTCATTCCTTCAAGAAACTCTCTCTTCTTTATTTTTATACCAAATTCCTTTTCAGCATAAGTAACAACATCATCAATTATTCTGCCGTAGTCATCAATAAAAGACTTCTGTGCTGCATCTAAATGATAAGCCTTTGGGTTGCTGGCTATATCCCACCAATTTAATGGTGCGTCTTTAATTCTAGGTTTAATAGTGGTGGAACGCATCACATCATCTAACCCAAACATTCTTGCAATCTGAGGTGAAGTGCCGTGGGTTTCAAGTTGTGCCATAACAGCATTAACTGAGTTACTAGCATATTCCCTTAATCCGCCATAAATAACCTTACCTTCCTGAGCCAAGCCGTGTGCTACCGCTGAAGGATTAACAACACCAATAGCACTTCTGAAGCCAGGTAGAACAGACAATTTTTCAGCAAGTAATCTAAACCTATCCTGCCGAAATATATTCTGCCTTAATTGCTCAAACTTTGGCAGTTTAATTATTTTAGGAACGACCTTACCCACTGCCTTTAGGGGCAATGTAATTGGTAGTGCCATAGTTCTCTCAGCAGATAAAATACCCTTGGCTAGTGAACCACCAACTCTAGGTATTAAACTTGCACCTTTAGCTGCCCAGCCAAAATAAGGAAGCCACCATAGAGGCATACTAAATTCAGCAATACCCTTGACGAACTTCGGTGCTTCCCATTTATCATAAGATACCCCCGCTGGTCTAAAGGGAGCGGTAATCATCTCCGCCCAAGGTTCTTCTAAATTCTCTTTAATCCATTCAAAGGGAACGGCAATCTTCTCAACTATTGCTTTATACCAAGGTTCGGGAACTACCTCTGGTTGTAATGTGAGAATCTGCTGGGGAAGTGGTAACGCCTGAATTTGAGGAACTGATGGCTGTGCAGTAGGCATTCTACTAGGCATCCATTCCTGTGCTACAGGTTGAGCCAACTGTGCCATTGGTTGCCATCCCCTTGGTTCAGCTTCTGGCATAGTTTCACTAATAAGAGGTTCTTGTGGTTGAATAGCCTCTAGCCTAGCTAGTTCCTCTGCTAAATCTTGCTCTAATGTCCTTCTCTTCGGTAGCCAACTGACGGGTGCCATACTATTACCTCTTTTGTATTGGTCTCCATCTTTTAGCCCCAGTAGCTGTTGGGGCGGTGGGCATCATCATCTCCATCTGTTCAGTCATTTCTACAAAAGGTCTCTGTCCTGCAAATTCCATATAGCCCTCCAATCCTTTCCTTACTGACCAAGGAGTTCTAGTCCATTGCTGAGGGCTAGGAGTAGTAACTGCACCCCTAGTTATAGGTTGCCCAGCTACTTGCGATGGTGCAAACTTTGGTAGCCAAGCTGGTGCAGGAGGTGTAGTTGGTCGGGTAGCACCTTCGCCAAGCCCAGTAACACTTCCCACTTGCCTTGACAAAGCACCACTCGCACCTAATACTCCATATCTCTCACCTTGTGCGGTAAGATTAAAGGGGTCTGTTTTATAACCTTGTGCTACCATAGCCTCCAATTCTTGTGTGCGTGCTGTAGCAGCTTCTTGACCACCAGCCTCTTCCCACGTGCTTGTGGGTATCCAGCTTGTAGCACCAACATCTCTAGCTGCTTCTATAGTCGGCGATATTACTACATCATAAGGAGATATCCCTTCTTGTGCTTCTTCCATAGTTAGTATTCTGCGTGAAGGAGCTTGATAAGAAGTAGGTGTATGTCCCGCCATCCAATGCTTTATCCAATCCCTAGCTCCAGTTGTCTCAGTTAATATCTTTTGTCTAGCTTCCTCAAATATCTCGGCTTCTGTTTTCTCTCTACCTCTCCCAGCTTCTCTCTCAGCTAATTCCATTGACCTTTGCTGATACTCCGTCATTGGTTCAGGTTCTCCAAATCCCATTCCCTGTTCAGCTTCCTCATCAGCAACAGGAATCAACTGACCACGAATAGGAGTTCCAGTATTAGGGTCAAACTCAACTTCCTCCCAATGAAAGCCCTTACCTAATGCATAAGGAGGCTTTGCTGTAGACCATCCCTCATCAAGATAATAAGCATCCCCTTCTGCAGCAACTTCCCAAGCTGGGGTAGTAGTGCCTGGTGTCGCAGTTGTAGGTTGCTGTGTCTGCCAAACCCCAGGTGCAGTTTTAACCATACCTCGGCTTCGTGGGTCACGTTGCCATTCAGCCTCTCCCCAAATCCACCACCAAGGCATAGGTATTCTTTTTTCTCCGTTAGGCATTATTGTATCCCCCTCTTTTTCTTTAATTGCTCCATTTCCATAATATACTGATTGACGGCAAACTCACCATCCCGTGCAACACGTTCATTCATTTTTTCTGGTGTCATCATATCATATTCTAAAAGCATTTCATCATTGGACACAGGTGTCATTCTAAAGGGTTTGGTTCTCTTAAACCTTCTCCTCAATTCTTCCTTGACCATCCTTTGTCTTTCAACTAGCTCGTCAACAACAATATCTAATAGGTTCTCTTCCATTAAGCACCCCTCTCATATCTAATTGGAGGTCTTCGCCCCCCAGTTGTTCCTACCGTCCCCATCTCTTGTCCAGCCTCTGTCTCCACCTCTCCTTGCTCTCTCTCTCTTGTAGTCGGCGGTGCTGCCTGCTGTAATCCCTGCTGTTGCTTTTCAAGCATCTGTCTTCTTTGACTCACTTTCTCCAGCCATTCTCTCATTCCTGTTTCCTCTGCGGAAACCATACCCGCCACCTCTGCCCAATCTGGGTTATAGATTGTAACTAGGTCAGCCAATATCTTGGCAGTAGTCTTTTTAGACTTCTCCTGCGTCATTCCCATAAACTCAGTATGAAAAGTCTCAAGGTCAATAGCGGGATTAGGTTGTCTCCGCAGTCTATCCCCTAATGTTATTAACCTATCTTCTTCTATTGGGTCTTTAGCTTTAAGATTTACTATGACTTTATAGTCAGTGTCCAAATCCCCAGTGTGCAATCCTTCCAATGGTAATATAAGCGGAACAGTCTTGCATATTTTAAGAGCCATCTCTAAAGCAGTAGCCCATTCATTCTCTGTATTCTCAATTACTGTATCATAACGCCTCATTGCAGCAACATCAGTCATACCTTGTTGCCTACCACTTGTCCCCCACGGAAAACCCGCTGTAATAAAAGGATGCCTTCTGATAAGTTCGCCTGTTATATCATTAAGGTGAGTAAAAGCCTGTATCGTAGGTTGTTCTATAGTTACATCGTCTATCTTGAATTGGCTTAAATCCCCAAGTTTTTGCAGTATGTTTAAGTCTTCAGTCCCAAAGGTAAGGTTTTGCCTTATATTCTCCTCATTTACCTCACCAGCAGCAAATATTGTTTTAGCTTTATGTGCCGAAAGATGCAAGACACTCATAATATCACTACGCATTAAGCATATTTCCTCTATTAACCCTCTGGAATTACGAATGTCGCTAACTATAAGATTAGCAAACTCACCATCTGGAGAACGCTTGCCAAAACCAGAATACTTACGGACAAAGGGAGAAAACCCGTAAAGGTTCTTTTGAATATTACCTTTTAATACAGGTTCACCATCAGCCTCAAAATATCTGCTTGTAGCATCGTGATACTCAAACCACTCAATTCTTTTACTTACATCCTTAGGTTTTGTCCAATTAGGATAGCGAACTATAACATCCTCAGGTTGTCTTTCGTAAAAGACGATAACCATATCGGGGATGCCATCGTCATTTTCTGCCCTTGAACCATATATCACCATCGGGTCGTGGACAATAAATAAAACTGGCATTCCAATACGCTTTTTATCGCCAGTTACCCAACCCTCATTATGTAAGACCTCAATGTAGTTCTCACCACGACCTAGCTTGTTTTTTACAGACTCCTTAAACGGATTAGGGTTTTGACGGCGTAAGGTATCAATCCAATCATTTACTACGGTACTAATCCTTATACAAGCCTCTTTGTTTTTCCCCTCAACGAAGGCTTGTGGATTAGAGGTTACAATGTGTTCGGCAGGTGAATTAACTATCTCATCCCCAATCCCTAATCTTAATATCTTATGCGGATGCCTAATGTTAGGCACAAAACTATCATCAATATATGTCTGGTCTTTCTTTTGCTGCTCTCTTGTCTTACTGTAAAAGCCATCAGCAGCATCCAGATACTGTTTCCTTAATGCCTTTATTTGTTTAATATCCATTCTGCAACCTCACTTTATAATCTTACCAGTCCGTTCGATACTTACCACTCGTTACTCTTATCTCCCCTGTAGATAAATACTTTTTCAAATGCCAAACTCTTGCGAAAGCATCAATGTAATCATCGTGCCCACCCCTTGATTTCTGCGGCTCTTCTCCTTCAGGCACAATAAATTGACTAAACTCATCTAAGCATTCCTTACTACGAGGCACAATCTGCATAAGCCTTACTGCTTCTTCTAGTTCCCATATAAGAACATTCCATAGAGTCTTACTTGTCCACCAACCCTTCTTCTTTTGTGTAATATCTAACTTAAAAGGACGAACTGTTACATTAAGCGAAGAACATCTATTGGGAGTGCCTAATTCCTCTAGTTTGGTTGACATAATACCACCAGCACCACCTGGACCCGATTCCCAACTATTAAGTGCATCATTGTAAAGCCTGACTAATTCATCGTGTATCTGTGCACATTGGTCAGCAGTAGTTTTACCGTGAGACTCAGCAACTTCTTCTCCTGTTTTATCTATCACTATACAAGCGTGGGGGTCTTCCTTGCCCTCAGAGGGGTCAGTGTATAAACAGTATTTAGCCCCTACTACAGGTAGCTTATAAATCTTAACTAATCCTTTGTATTTATCAGATAACTCGTGCTCTATAGGTTTCGTAATATTGGAATACATATAGTCAATGGCAGCAGAGTCAAAGAAGGCACGAGATTTTAATGTCCCCAATGCTTGTTTCTCTGTTTCGGGATATTCTCTCTCTGCCAACCAGAGGGGCATATCCTTAATTTCGTTGTCCAACCATTCTCTTGTTCGGTCTGGACGGGAAAAGACACCATAAAATCTATGAATGAAATTGGTATCCCCTGATACCGCCTTTACATACATACTCTTAAAAAAACTTTTTGAAATATCCTTCATTCCGTCTGCTGTTGACATAGCAACAAACTGACCGCCAGAGCTTATAGTTGGTTTAACAGCAGCATAATTTATTTCAGAATAAGGATGATACTCCCACTCATCACAGACAACTATCGTAGCATCAGTAGAACGACCAGCATCTTCAGTTGAAGGTAACGCTTGAATTTCACTTCTAGTTTCAGAAAAACCAATTAGTCCTCGTTGATTAGGGTCTCTAGGACTTCTAATAAAATCAGGCAAATTATCATCAATGAACTTGCATCTGCCTATCAAATCAAAGGCATCATCCTCTTTTTTGGATAAGAAAAGAATTTTTACATTCTCAAAAAACCGTGCTTTCCAGAGGCAATAGGCAACAAGTAAATAGCTAACACCAATTTGGCGAGCCTTGAGAATAATTATAGGTTTCTTAGTAAGAAGCAACTCCAAGAGTTCAATAAGATGAGGCCACGACTCAAACCTTACTGTTCTAGCTCTGTTCCTGTCCTGAAGATAAACGTAGGTCTGGAGAAAGTATTGAGGACTCATCTGACACTTGCACCACTCCTTCAGCTTCCAACTCTCGTCTTGCTCTAAGGATTTCTCTTGCAATGAAACCACCATCTAGCTTGTGTGTTACCTCCTGTTTTTCAATAAGCAATCCCAACATCCGCACTGCTAATTCTTTATCCCTTGTTGACGCCCCTACCCCTATTGCGTCATTATAAACTTTACGGGCAAGGGCTAACTTCTCATCTTCTGATACTTCTGAAGCATCGTGATAGAGACTATTACTAGCTATTTGCCGTAGCTTACTATCCTTTTCCAACCGCTCCTGAACTTGTCGTCTATTCTCATCGGCACGCATTTCGTCCAATATCTCAGGGAGTTGTGCCTTCCACTTGCCAATACTTTCGGGAGTAGCACCTACCAATTCACCTATACCCTTTAGCGTAAGAGGTAAACCCTGCATAGACCTCTCAGTTGGTGAAAGAGATAATATCCTAGCAGCACGGAATTTTGTTTCTTTTATCGCTAACACTATTTCTTAATACCCTTTAACTTACCAGACCCCTCCATCTTATAAAAGACTTCCGTCCCCTTCTTCACACCATATTGTTCCTTCATTTGAGCTAATATTTTCTCGCCTTTCTTACTTAATGGCATCTATTCAAGTCTCCTAATATTTTTTATACAACCACGAGGTATAGACTGCCTATCATTGCACGCACCACCTATGGTTCTCATTGCGGTTATACGCAAATGCTTCCTTGTAGATTTTAGTTTCCAGCCGACAGATACACAAGGTTCAATCTCACTTGTGAAGTCATCCGCTTCCCCTTTCCAAGCTCCGTGCGTTGAAGTATCCTCCCACTCAACGACAACTAAAGGTAATTTACGCATTTACTTCCCCTTAAATAATTTAGCTGCAGCAGCAATTACATCACCAGACTCTTTAGCGATATTCTTTACTTCTTCCTTGCTAATGTCGTCATCCTCTAAAGCAGTTGAAATCGCACCTACAACTTCCATAAGCTCCTTAATCAACTTCTTTACCTGACCCCATTTCACTCCAAAGATTACCGCAATGACGCCTAGCACACCTGATACAATACTTAGCCACTCCATTTATTTAGACCTCCTAAAAAATAATTCCAATCATTAGCCACTCTATATGTTTATCCCTGATTATATAAGGGTCAACAAGGTAGTTATTGTCTCCCTTTGTTCTGAAGAACCTTCCTTCCTCATCAACGTTAATCTCCACGATACGATGGATTATCTTTTGCTTCCCAACAGCAAAGACTATTACATCGCCTATCTCTAAATTATCTGCTAGTATAGCTCTATTTTCCTTATCCGCACCAGCAATAAGTAAAGGCGTATGCTCTATATCAAAGACAGGGTCCATAGACTTTGAGTTTGCAACACTTGGCTTCCATTGTCTGGGAGGCTTGGTAAAAGGAATTAAGATTTGGTCTAACGCAATCTCAATCATATTAAGCGACTGTTTGATAGCACTTCGGGGTAAAATATCACTTGGGGAAGGCACATCTGTAGTGGGCGTGTATCCTTCTTCACTTAAAGACTTACAAATAGAACAAAAGAATTTCCTGAGTAATTCCTTCATAACCTTATATTATACCATACATTCCCCATTATGTCAAGTCTGTCTGTGGAGCTAGGGATTTACACCCTAGATACAGTCCTCTCCTCCTGCGTCTGTTACCACTTACCACTACCTCTTTTTTGAGGTTATCAAGTTTGGTATCACTAACGACCCTACCAGACGAAGCTACTCCTAAACCTGATACACCAGGTCGGCAAGCTAATCCAGATGCGTCTACCTATTCCGCCACTCCATAGACTTCTTCGGTTTCTTCTTGGTCTACCAAGGAGGGGTTTTCTAACTAGTATGGGTAGCTATGCCATACCGCCAAGTTCTCCTTGTATATAGAGCACTTGTCTGCTAACTTAATTATACCACCTTTACCTATTTTGTCAACCCCTTTAACTTAACATAACAACAAAACATAGAAAATAGTAATTTACTGGACTAGGATTAAAACATCCCTATATCACCACAAATTCCCTCGTTAAGACCTTCGTATTGGGCATAATCTAGGGCAATTATCCCACTTAACGGTGCTTTAGCTTCAAATACGCTTTACATAAATTGTTATAGTGCGTCCCAAACCACTAGGCATACGTATGTTTGTATGTTTGTATGCTGTCAAGGAGAGTTTAACGCAACAGTATGCAAGTGTGGTAATATGTAGATGCAAGTAGTTGCAACGCCTTCTATAGTGTTCGCTGTAAGGAATATAAAAAGGGGGACGGTCTAACAAGGGAGTAGTTACAATACTATCTAATAAGGGGTGGTGGATAAGGCTACTCTGTTAGCCTGGGGAAGGGGTAATAGTAAGAGACTAAGACAATGAATATACTACTGGCTACCGCTTCTGTATATAAGCTAAAGCTTATTATACCATACTTTTAATGCCATTGCAAATTGGCACTTGACAACTTATAGTTTATTACCACAGAGGGCACAGACTTTACATTCAGTGGTATATTCATAAGGTTGAGTAAAGTTATATGGCCAGATAAAAATCCTAGCCCTCATAGATAGTAGATGTTGTAGTTTTCTCAACTGAGAACCCCCGCACTCAATAATAACATCTTCACCATTAAGCACTCCATAGACATCAGCTCTGACTCGTCCTACCAAAGAAGACAAGTGTTTTTCTTGTTTTATATTAGTTGCTCCTTGCTCCTTCAGCCAATCTTCAGCCCGGCATTTTAATACCTTATGACCTTCACTCTCTCCCTTACTTTGTTCATTATAAACAACACCTGACTTAGTACAATCATAACACAATCCTGTCAGGTTGTTATTTGTGATATATCTATCACACCTAGAACACTTCCTTTTCAAACCATAATGGGTAGCTGCCGTCCTTTTCTTTGTGCCTAAAAACTCTTGCCAATAATCCAATGTAGATTGCCTAGACTGTTCTATTTGCTTCATTTGTCAACCCTCCCGTTCTATTATACCACACTTGACAATCATTAACAAGCTCTTTTTAAGTCAACACGGTAAGAGGTATCAATTATTAGTCATAATATCCGCTACCGTGTAATATGAATTATCCTTGTCAGGTGTTTAGGGCTGTTTATGGGGATTGACTAGTAGTGGGAACTCTCTTATACTCTGTTATGCTCCTCTTGTGTTTTCTCTATAAGGTGTGATAGAGTTTAGGCATCAAGTTGAAAGGGGGATAAGGGAATGAAGGTATTTACACCTAAAGTTATCAATGAATGTCCAGACTGCCAATTTACAACTGCCTCTTACAACGACTTTCTGGAGCATAGGGTAAAATGCTTGAGGGAAAGGCTACTACCACCTGCCGAGCTAGACTGGGACTTAGTGGGGCGGGCTTGTGTCGCAGTGTATCAAGGAACTAGGGCTGAGTTTCTAAAAGCCGAAACTGGGGCTTAGTCCCCAGTCTGCTGGTAGTGCCAGCACTGAAGAGGCTGAACATTAACAACTAAATACGATACACAAAAGGACTTACCAGTTCGATGAAGCAAACTGGACACTAACTGCCTCTTAGGGGTGATTAAGCACTCTAATTATATAAGAGGTGAAGAGATGAAGCTAACAGATGAACAGACTAGGCTCTTGTATATACTCCAGAAGGGAAATGGTAGTATCGCCAAATACGCAGCCCCACAAATGTTTCACTCAAGAACCATCGCTAGTCTACTAAACAAGGGGCTAATAAGAGATGACTATAGTATGGGGTATTACACCATCACAGAGGAAGGCATAACTATCAGCAGTTAGAATTATGGGGGGTTTAGTCCTCCCTAAGAGGTAGTTAGTAGGATTGATACCTCGCTGACTGGGCGGGTAGGGATACGCATTAAGGAGGATAGAGTAATGCCTATAGGATTTTGGGCTATCAGTAGACGGGATTTAATAGAGTGGTATAAGGATTTATATGGCAATGAGCCAAATAGAGAAGTCCTGAACTCTATTACCAACAAGTTACCCTTTGTATTGAACCAAGCACTAGAGGATTTCGTCCTGCCACGATTTGCAGGGATAGAGAAATAAACCAAATACCCACCCGCTCAGTCAAGGGGGTATCAAATAAGGAGGTATAAGGGAATGATAACTTTCAATGGTTTATTAAAATTGGCACGAATACTCAAAAGACAAGGAGTTGATAGGGACACACGAAGACTATACCTACTCAGATTGAAAGACCGAGATATTGTTTATTACAACAAGGCGATATATTAACCTATTCCCTCGACTCAGTAGCAGGCTGACCACCTTAGTTACTGGGTTGAGATGAGTAGGATAGAATGATGAGACATAAAAGCTATAGAGTTCACAAGGGAATATTCAGGCCCAGAGTCAAATCCCAGTCTGAAGGGTATAGATTACTATTAAAGACAATCCGTAATTTGAGATATCCGTTTTCAACTTAGAACCTTAACAAACAAAAAGAGGATGAGATGCCCTCTGAGTAGAATAAATAAGACTGACGCTTCACTGACTGGGCTGGGGTAAAGGAGTAGTTTATGGCATACCGAAAGAAAACTCTTAGGTCAATGTCCCCGACTACACGCAAGGTTGCCCGTCTGATTGGTGAGCTAGGAAGTATAGAGCAACGGCTCAAGAACTTACTACCAGAGATAAAAGACATAGAGTTTGAGAGCCAAGCCCTACAGAACGGCAATCGGATTAACCAACCTAAAGAGGTGATACAATGACATCACGGCAAGCCCTAGTCCGAGAAATAACCAAAGACCTAGTTAAGTGGTTTCTAAAACACAGGAAGCCTATCACTCGCCGCTCATTGAAACCAATCTTAGAGAGATACATTGACACACAGCAAGGAGTAAATGAGATGACCGACTACCTGTCTAGTAAAGCTGGGGGGCGAGCCTTCCACTTAGCACTTAGAACTGAACTTAAAGCACAATTAGGTAAATAAAATAAATCAAGTCCCAGTCCAGTCAAGGGGGCGTCAGTATAACTTCTCCGCTCTGTTGCCTTGTTAAATAATTTAATGAGGTGAGTATGAAAATTGTAAAGACCAACGAACCAAACACATATGCGATTGAGGATTTAACGGCGGGAAAACTAATGGCACTGTGGTCAGGACTTGAGGAAAGGAGAAAACAAGACAAACTGTCAGCCGTAGAATATGATTGCTGGGTTCAGTTAAATAGGTTTGTAGAAGAATACATACCTAAGGCGGTAGAGATTAGCGTTTAAGAAGCCAATTAGCACTAGCAAGGCAATAGAACAGAGGGGTTATACTAAATAAGGAGGTTGATATGGCACAATGTAAAGACTGTTACGACAATCCCGACTGCGAATACCGCCAGCACCCGAGTAATTCGCATATCACAGAAGAGACACATCATAATTGCCAAGAATTTAATGGTGTTGTGGCGGGCTATCGGATACATCGGGCTGGTGGCAAGTATCCCGAAGGACAACAAATTATAAGCAAGACTAGCTCTAAATAAAATATAAGAGGAGAGGGAAGGATGACTACACAAAAGGTTAGAATAAATGTGGATGAGTTAATAGAATTTCTGGAGGTGAAGTCTGTTGATGGGATTTATGAGAATGGCAAAGAGGCATACATAGACGCTGTAAAAATGGTGGGTTATACAGAAGTTGAGTTTACTATCAAAAAAGACTAGCACCTTAATACAAGTAGGGAATAAATAATAGGGGGGATAAAGTGAACAAGGTTAAATTATGTCCTTGCGGATTTCCACAAAGCTACCCGATACCTCACGAACACGATTTGACAGAAAGAGAGAAGCAAATCATCAAACATTACGAGAGACTACTTAACCTAACTACTAATAAGGGGGTAAATGATAATGGAATATACCTCAATAAGAGTTGATAAGGAAGTAAGAGCTAAGCTAGACACTATGAGGGGTGGCAAGCCTTATGGTCAAGTTATAAGAAACCTCTTAGGACTCCCAGAAGTAAAACACAACAGCCCACGGAGGAAACGAAACCGATTTGTAAAGGCTATAAAAGTTCTGCTCAAGATTTAGGAGAATAAATAATGGAAGAACGAGCGGCACACTTAGCACACTGTAATAATGGAGAGTATCTAGGTAGTTGTAAATATGGCGAATGGAGAGTTGATACTCACGGTAATATTAAATGCGGCAAACTTAAAATAGCAGATTTATCCACCAGTGATTACTTCCACAATGAGGATTTAGCCAATGCTCACCTAATAGCATTAAGTCCAAAGATGGCAAAATTATTAAGGCGTATGGTTGAGGGTGGATGGAGCACAGCCATAGCAGTGGAAGCGAAGGAGATTATACAAACGCTTGACTTATAGAAGCTGTTATGCTATAATGTATCTAGGAGGTTAAAATGAAAGATACATTGGGCAGAGAGAACAGAAAGATACCCGATAGGAGATGTGATGATTGTGGGAGTATATATCGCCCTAAAAGATTGGGGTCAAGGTATTGTTCTAGGCAATGTATGTGGAAGAACAATGGCAAGCATCAAGGGCAAGACAAAGACCACGAAGTTTGGTGGGTAAATAGCAGGGGTTATGTAGAGGGTTATGTATGGAGAAGTGGCAAGAAAAGATGGTTCAGGAAGGCACGATGGCTTGTGGAACAATATCTGGGTAGACCGCTCAAGAGAAGTGAAATTGTCCACCATAAGAATGAGAATAAATTAGATAACCGAATTGAAAATCTGGAAATAAAAACAAATGGCAAGCACACAAGCGACCACCACAAAGGGAGGAAATGTAAAAATGGATACAAACTCAACCTTACAGACAAGGAAAGAAAACGAAGGTCAGACTGGATGCAAAGCGTGCATCAAAAAAGACGAGATAATATTAGATATGTATGAGGCATTGAAGGAATCTACTACTACTATACATAATCAAATTAGATACGAAACTGGAGAATATAGGGAACACTTACAGAAGCAGTTGGCAACCAATATGAAAGTCCTAGCTAAAGCGGAGGGTAAATAAGATGGTAAAAACAGTAGCACAATTAACAGACTTAATACACCAGTATAGACATACCGATGCAATGGCAGAGCAGTGGACTATCTTTAGGGCTGAAGTTGAACAGGAGATAATAGAGGCTATGCAGTCAGTTAAGATGACCTCTTATGCAACAATAACTGGCTACAAGGCTACTATTGAGAATGATAAGTTAGTGATAAGAAAGGTGGGTGAATAAATTATGGTTTGGAAAAGCCCTGAAAGGACGACTATAGAACCAATACCCGTATCTCCCTTAATATCTGAATTAGTTAAACAGCTTGGTGAGATAATAGAAATCCATAAGGGGTTGCTTGCTCGTCTTAGCCATCCTCCCCTTCTGATTAGAGATATAGATAATGAAATGGAAGGCAAAAGCTGAGGTGAATAATGGAAGCTAAAAAGACTATAATGAATGATAGCACTAAGAGGCAATTCCGCACTATAACTGATAAGCCTAGCAGAGACTATTCACGATGGGATATAGAGGGAATGTTGGCACTCCAAGCTGAAATATCCTTCAAGGTAGGGAAAACTGCTGGCGTGGCAGAGTCGCTAATACCATCATTGAAAGCAATAGAGGCTAGTCGCAAGGCAGGGCAGGAAGAAGTGGTGGAGTGGATAAAGCTACACCCGAATGTTCCCTTCTATGACACTGATGAGTGGCAGTCTCAATTAAAAAAGTGGGGATTATGACAGATAATACGTGTGCTACTTGTGGATGTAACCTACATATAGGCTTTCAGTATAGAAAAAAGGGCTATTGTAGGAAACACTACGAGGTGAAAAAGGGAATAAGAGATGCGAGAGGTATGTTGAAAAGCATTACTAAGGAGAAACTATGAGAGAGATAAAGTTTAGGGCATTAACTTATGAAGATAATATTATATCCAATGTCGGTATTATAGAGTTTTTCGAAGACGGAACTATTATTGTAAATGAGGAAATTCCTGTTAAGCAGTTGATGCAATACACAGGGCTTCACAATAAGAATGGAGGTGAGGTATATGAAGGAGATATACTCAGTGGAGAGTGGGGTGACGGGTGGATAGCCTATTGTGACAAGTGTAAATGCTTTCAATATATAATGAAAGATTTTGGGTGTTCTCGTTGCTTGGGTGATTGTATGTGGTCAGAAGCAGTAGAAGATGATGGGAAACTAGAAGTCATTGGTAGCGTATATTCTAATCCTGAGCTACTAGAGGAGGAACTGTGAGACAGAAAGTAATAACCGATAACTCAGCAGAAAAGATAACTATAACTTGGGATGGTGTCCGTTCTACTTTAACTAAAGAACATATAACCAACAGGAGAGGGGTAGCGATAAGTGTGATTATACTCAATCCACGAGAGATAAAAGACTTGGTTGATTTCTTTAAGGAAGCACTAAAGGAATATGGGGAGTTTTAAGTATGCGGGTATTTAAGTTTCACCTAGAAGAGGTTGGCTATAGAGACTGGAGAATAACAGACTGTATAGGTGATATTGCCTTTGCCCCTTGTTCTAGTATTATAAAAGCACGGCATAGATTATTTAATCAGGTGCTGTATTTACCTAGAGGAGAAAGGGGTAAGGTAACAGAGTTTGAGGTTACTCTTACTATACTTAATGAGGTGGAGAAATAATGGTAGATAATATGGGCAAGTGTCCCTACATTATAACTAAGTATTATGGCGATGAGAGTGCAGACTTCTGCGAAGAAACAGAACGACCTTCAGGGCGAATAAAACCTTGCTTGCTAGTGAGCGGTGAGGAATGTGAGACTTGGAACGAAATTAAAGATGAGTGGGAGGAGGAGAAATGATAAAAGAAACAATAGAACAATGGGTAGAACGAGTAAAGACAGAACCCATCTGGAGGGAGGTAGCTGTTCTTATAGACCAAAGTTGCTTTGAGACTAAAAGGGAAAAGGCAACACATCTTTATGCGACTACCCTGAAAAACGGATTGAGCGAAGCCTTTGCGTCTGATGTGTTCTCATTACATTGGCTAAAAGCACCACAAACTATAGAATTATCTATCTCCTCTGATGTTATTAGACACGCTAATATGGTAATTCTCCATTCCAGGCAAGAAGTTACGGAAGGCGTCCCAGAAAAAGAATATTTATGGAGGGCTTTACGTTCATTATTTGAAGAAGCTGAAAGACTGCAAAAATTAAACATTGGACTAGAAGAACGAAACATTTACCTAGAAGAAAGGATTATTGAATTGGAGGAGAAATGAACGAATTATTAACAGAGAAAGAGATAGACGAATTATTTAAGAAGTATGAATTAGATGACCCACTACAGGATGGCTCATTTGACGAGAGAGTATGCAAAGCCCAGATAGAAAAACTAAAGAGGTTAGGCTGGAAAAGCCCAGAAGATTTAGTGGGCTATTACAAGGCTGTGCCTTTTAAGGAGAAACTATGAAAGGCGAAGATAGAAAGATACTAGAGTGGTGTGGGTTTAAGAAAAGGGGTGAGTGGTGGGACGTTGGTGAAGAATCAATCCCTAATTGGGAACTAGATTTAGACATCAAGTTCTATTTTACGTATGCTATGCCAGAGCTAACAAGCGTTTCTATGAGTTGGGGCGAGGGATTAAGGTGTATGTTTATCCTTGAATTAGGCTCTGAGAATAGAGCAGAAGGATTAGACGAAGACCCAGCCGAAGCCTTTAGACAGGCACTACTTCAAATAATTCAGGAGGAAAAGGAATGAAGCAGATAGTTACAGTGGGGCACACAGAGCTAAATCAATATGGGGATATGTCGGTTTCAGCTAAAGACGAGAATGGAAATGATATTAACTTTAAGGTAGCAGTAAAGCGAAAGCAGTTACATTCTATGTTCCAACAGGGTCAAGCGGTTATATTGGATTGGCAGACCTTCAAGGACAAGGACTATGTGGCTGATGCCAGCCCAGTTGCGAGTGAATTGCCACCAGTAAAGAAACCACCAACTGATTCAGTCCCACCACGGGCAGAAGAAGTCATCAGTGGACAGGAGAGGGGTATGTGCCTTAAAGAAGTGGGAGAATGTATCCGAAGCGGACAGATAGAAAAAGACTTTCCCAAAAGCTACACCAGAATTAAAACAGACTACTATAAAAGGGTATCTAAGGGTTCGGGTATATCATTCTGGGAACAACAAGGCGAAGAATAATGTTTGCTGTTATAATTGGGATAATTTTTTGTGCAGGAATCTTTGTTTTGGGAATTGTAATCATAGTAGATTATATAAACAGTAATAGAAAGGAGTAAGGCTTGCGGAGGTGGCACGGATGAACTGTGGAGTGCAGAGATTGCTTAAAGCGTCAAAACATAACCAGACAGGGTGGTGCCTTAAAAGAGGTGAAGGGTAGCCTCTGCAAGTTGCCAGCTACCCCTAGGTATCGCCTAGACCCTGCCCCCTAAGGGGTAAAGCATAGAAGTGGATACCCAGATAGGGCTAGAGCTGGCAAAGCAAGGCTCTGTGGGGTAGTGTAATAAGTCAAAAAGTAAGACTGGTTAGCATAACCTACGGGAAGGTCTAGGTAAGAATCCTAGCCTTACAGAGCCAATAAACAGGAGGTGAATATGGCAGAGAAGGAAGCACCTAATCAAGGATTGTTGTTGACACCAGAGGAGAGGCTTCGGGCAGAAGATGAGGCTCTTGCCTATTTACATTCACAAGGAAAGGTAGTTGGTGTAGATGGCTTTGAAAGAAGAGATATAACATACAAGGTTAGAGAGTTTGAGGAGGTATAAATGTTAGTGCTTAATATAGTAATGTCTGTATGGGTTTCAATTACTGCTGGTGTATTGGTGGGGAGATTTGGCAACTCATATACTTGGAGAGGTCTCGGTATCACATTTTGGGGTATCTGCGGAGCAGTGCTTACTATACTAGCCATTTGGTTGAGTTGGTATCAATGGAGTATTTAGTATATAACTTTTGAGGAGAATAATGGAAGAGCATAGTTGGTTAGAATATTGTAACTGGTGCAAGAGAAAGCATAGAGTTAAGCAACAAGGATGCCCTACTTGTAATGTCCATATGACACCCCAACCAGTATCCGATAGGGTGTATGACCAATGTGGAGCTGACTATTCCTGTGATGGGTGCGTAGCTTATAGGGAACATACTAACCCATACTAAATGGAGGTGAATGATGGAAGACTTATTTAAAGGCTTTGCGGTTGGAGCTATGGCAGTATTTGGAGGTTGTATTGTCTTAGTCATAGTAATAGTATTTCGGGACAAGTGGGATGAGGTAAAGGCTAAGAGAGCAGAGAAGAAGCAGAAAGAGGAGGAGAAATAGCTATGTATGAAAGACCCGAATTAGACAACGACTATCTAGTAAAATGGATAGAAGCAGAGTATGAAGTAATGGGTTGGTGGCTTGAAAAATGAAGAAGCGGATACTAGCAGGGATACTATTGATACTGGTAGCCATCAGTCTATTCTTGTCTACGCCTGTATCTAGTGATATAGGTGGTGGCTATGGGTATGGAGTAGAGGAGGTAAGATAATGATACCTGTATGGCTAGTAATTGTAGTCTTAATTGGGTTGCCTCTAGCTTGGGTTATAGGCATTATTACGGGTTACAAGTTAAGAGAGTTAAGGGAAGTAATGAAGAAAAGCAAAGGAGAGGTTAAATAATGTTATCTTCACAGTATACTTATAAATGCAGTGGTTGCGGGAAGGAAAAGAAGTGTATTTTCCCAAAAGAGAAGTTCAAGATTATCTTAATGGATTACACAAAGGAAAAGCCTGGAGAGACCTTCCTGTTTTGTGGTATAGGCTGCTTACGAAAGTGGCTAAATAGAGGAGAACTTAAATGACTGATAACGAGGAACTTATCATTGTTAAAGGAACTGAACATCCCGAAGAGTTTACTAAACCCCCTATTGATAAAGAATTGAGTAAGGCTTTAGAGAAGATAGCTAGGATATGTAACCACACACATAGTAAAGATGGTTATTCAGTAGATTGGGAAGACTTAAAAGAATATGAGAAGGCAGTTTTCCTTAATGACGCTTACCAAATCCTATCTCTACTTGACAACTATTACGGAAAGCTCTATAATAAGAAGTATGGAAAAGAAATGCCCTCTATGCAAAAAGACAAAACCAGTTAGCGAGTTCTATAACAATAAAAGTAGGAAAGATGGGAAGGAGTGGTGTTGTAAAGCTTGCCTTCAAGAGAAAAGGCACAAGGCTTATCTTGAAAGAAGGGATATGGAAATAAAAAAAGCGAGGCAATGGCAAATGAATAATCCTATTAAAGTAGCAGGGTATAAAAGAAAATTTAACCAAGCCAATCCTATGGCTAGCCGATATTATAATTTAAAAGCCAAAAATAGAGAGAAATTCCAAATCTCCATAGAAGACTTCTACTCTTGGTATGACCACGAACCAAAGGAATGTTTTTATTGTGGTATCCCCTCGGATTTATTAAAGAATGTTAAGCAATACACCCATAAAAAATCCAACAACTTGTTTACTATTGATAGAAAAGAACCCAATGGGAATTATGAAATAGAAAATATGGTTCTGGCTTGTCCCCTATGCAACCTAATAAAATCTAACCTCTTCACGGCAAGTGAAATGTGGGAGATAGCACAAAGATATATCAAGCCGAAATGGCAACAGATAGCGGGAGTAGCCCTTACGCCTCTCATACCACCAGTGAAGTTGAGGAGATTGAGTAAGGAGGAGATGAATCTCTTGCCTAAGGTGCTAACTGTAAAAGCAATATCACTACCTTCTGTAGTATCCCGAGCCACAATAGACAAGGTTAAAGAGATAAATCCAGGTAGAGAGTTTGAGGAGGTATAAATGAGAACTTGCTCATTAAATAAGTGCGATGGGTCTGGTTTAATCCCATTTCGTAATAAAAATGGTCTACTGATAAAAAATTGTTGGGTAGATTGTGAGTGCAACCAAGATGAGCCAGACCATTACCATATGGTATCGCCAGAAGATATTGATTACCCAATAAGCTATGATTATTACCGAAGTCTCTGCCAGCATCACGGCTGGGGCGACCTTGATAATTGTGAGCCACCAGAGCCAATAAGAGAAGCTCCTCAACTAAACTTAAAGGCGTTATCAGCTATAGAGTGGGACGACTTTCAACAAACGAAAGGTCGCCTCTTACACCTTGAGAATAAGATGACGGAGATGCGAGCCAAGAAGTTGAAGCCTGCGCATTTATACACTACCATTGAAGAAGGCGGGGAAACGCAAATTTCATAGCTATGTAACACATTGTAACAAATTGTAACACCGTAACACCTGCAACTTGGGTAACATATGTAACTTGGGTAACACTTATAACACAACTAGCGTAATGATTGCGTAACATAGCGGGGGTATGTTATAATGAGGGATGGAGGTGAACATTATGGCAATGACAAGCTCGGAACGAATGAGATTGTGGAGAGATAGACACCCAGGTATCGACAAAATAAACAACACGATGGTAAGACGGGAAGTTCTTACCCATTATGGTAATGGCAAGTGTGCCTGTGCAATATGTGGCTTTTCTGATATTCGTGCTCTTTCCATAGACCATATTGAGCAAAGGGGGATAAATGAAAAAGCGGCTAGGGTGAAGGGCGAAAAAACAGGCACGGCTCTTATGTTTTATAGAAAGTTGCGGAGAGATGGTTACCCTAAAGGGTATCAAACGCTTTGTATGAATTGCCAGTGGATTAAGCGAGATATTAATAGAGAATGTTTTCAACATTCGTGACGGAGGTAACATTGGCTGAACTAACACAAGCTCAATTAGAGGAATGGATAACGGTGATGGCTACTGGGAAGTTCCATTATACGAAGGCTATGGATGGTAGGGTGCCGCCTAGTTTATTTGCACAGTTGAGGGTAATGCTACATAGGTGTAAAGAGAAGGGCATTGCTTACCCAGTAGATGGCAGAGATGGTTGGTGGAGACCTGCTGACACAAGCCTTAATGAGATTTGCTGGTGGGATGGTGGTAGCGAGATAGGCGATAATTTAGTATTACCTTTAGAACTGAATAAGTATTGCTATATACCGATACCATCTTTGGTTATTATTGCAGGAAAATACAATGCTGGTAAGACGGCTATGTGTATCAATATAGTGAATTGCAATCTTGAGAAGTGGGGGGGAAGGTTGGATTTCTATGTTAGTGAAGGTGCAGAGATGATGAAAACAAAATTCAAAAATCTCAATGCCTTTATACCCAAGCCCCCACCTTTTAGGATGTTTCGCAAGACAGAGAACTTTTCGGATGTTATAGCCCCCGACCATTTAAGTGTTATTGATTATCTCCGTGTTGATATGGCAAAAACTTATGAGGTTGCCAATGAATTATTTAGGATATTTAATAAGCTTAAAAACGGAATTGCTGTTGTGGCAATGCAAAAGCCACCAGGTGAGAGGAAGTTGGCTTTTGGGGGGCCAGGCACCGCTTTTGAACCATCGCTGTATGTAGCTATGGACAAAGATGTGTTAGGGTTTGAGAAGATAAAGATACCAAAGATACTAGACTATGACCCTTATGCGGTGAAGATACAATTTAAGCTCAAAAATGGAGTTAACTTTTACGAACGCCACGAGGTAATTGAATAAGGAGTAAATAAATGGATATAACAAAACAAAACATCCAGATGTGCGAGAAGGCGGAGGAGATACAGAGACAAAGAAACGAAATTGGTTCTTTAAAGGAAGCTGTTGGCGAGTATCCAGCAGGTAGATATAAACTAATGGAAGTGGGTGATGTCTTTTATACAGACAGTTGTGGCATTTATACTAGCTTTGGTATAGCACATACTAAGTCTGTCTGGCTTCCTCGCCAAGACCAGTTACAAGAGATGGTGGGTGGAAGGAAAATGTTGGGTGCTTTCACTTGGTGGGTTTATCACACGGAAAAACGGGAAAGAGGTAAAGCCATTGTCGCCAATGAATATAGCGAACTATTTACTTCAATGGAACAATTATGGCTTTGTTATGTAATGTTTGAACTCTATAAAAAACAATGGGATGGTAAAGAATGGATAAAAAGCAATTAACTCATAAGGAAATCTATGAGGCTGTTCATAAGGGACATAAAGATGCCGAGCCACATCTTATTATGCCTAAACTGATAGAAGCTAAACTAAAACATTGGGGGGGTGAAGAATGGACGGAAAACTAACACCTGAAAGGATAAAAGAAATGACTGCCATTGGTGATAAGATTCGTGGCAAAGATATTGGGAAGCCCAAGAATGATTGGTATATTTGGACGATATGCCCAAGTTGTGGTGGTGGGCGTTGGGTTATAGTATATGCTTCGAGGCTAAGTTGCTATACTGGTTTCTGTTTCCCTTGCTTACGGAAGGCAAGGGGTCCAGCCAATCACAATTGGAAGGGCGGTCGGCACAAGGGACCATATGGGTCTATACTAATTTGGTTATCTTTTGATGACTTCTTTTATCCGATGGCAAATAAAAAAGGGAATGTGCTAGAACATAGGCTTGTAATGGCAAAGGCATTGGGCAGAAATTTACATCTTTGGGAAATAGTTCACCATAAGAATGGTATACGAGATGATAACCGCTTGGAGAACCTTCAACTTGTAAGCGATGATAGACATAAGCAGATTACTATTCTTGAAAGACGAATAAGAGAACTAGAGGAGAAAAATATATTACTGGAGGAACAATTGGCGAGGAGGGAACGATTGTGGGTAAAAAATTGACTAAAGAGGAAATCCAGCAAGCTACTAAACTAGCACGGCAGGGCTTCGTATTACCTAGTAGTGATTTTATCTTGCGGATGCGAAGGGCGAATGAGGCTGCTAGTTATGTCTCTGTAGATAGACTCTCTGATAAAGATAGAGAGGGATTAAAGAAACTGGTAAAGGAGAAGAAATAATGGATAAATGGGCTATATTTATGTGGGGCTGTATTGCTGGTGCTTTCCTTGCTCTAATAGTGGTCTGGTTAATTAGAATCGGCTGGCTCTAATAAAATGAAGGAGAAGAAATGATTAAGACACCAGATTGGGAAAGAGATAGATATTGGGGCGAATTAGTGAAGTTTGAATGTCCTGCTTTGTATGGAGCACCAGTTTATTATACTGACGGAACTCGCATTCCTTATAAGTTTTTAATTCCCGAGATGGCAGAACTTACTGCGGAGGATTTAATAAAATGAGTAAGCAAGAAGAGATAAGGGAAGCTATTGATACCTACGCAGATAATGGGTGTCTTTTCCCTGATAGGTGGTGCAATGCTTGGGGTGGTAACTATTGTTCTTCCGATATTGAAGACTATAAATGCCTAATGGAAAACCTCACTGAAATAGGAGTAGTCTTAAAGGGTGAAAGTTTAGGGGCATCCCATCCACACTTAGCCGATTATTACACAGTAGAAAGTTTAGTAGAGGAGAAAGATGAGAGTTAGAATTGACCCCCTAGATAAGTTATTCAGTTATTTTATTAGATTAAGGGCGGAAAATCACTGCGAGTATTGTGGTAAGTTTAAGGACATTCGTAATCTCCAATGTAGCCATTTCCATAGCAGACGCAAGCGTTCAGTTCGTTATGACCCCGATAACGCTTGTGCTTTGGACTTTTCTTGCCACCAGTATCTAGGAAGTAATCCTTATGCTCATACAGAGTGGTTTAAGAAGAGACTCGGCAGTGAGAGATTTGAGCAACTAAATATTCGGGCAGATACAACTTATCCTAAAATAGATAAGGATGTTATCAAAGCTAGTATTAAAGAATGGATTAAGCTATTAGAGGAGGTTTAAGATGAAAAGAATAAAGAAATCTAGTTTTTGGGTTGGGGACAAATACTTCTGTGCTCATTGTGGTAAGCGGGTAGGGTATTTAGATGCTTATTGTGGGGCTTGTGGGGTAACAATAGAATGGGAAAGGTGTCCGCATTGCCAGCATATTAGTGAGAGTATGGAAGGGTATTTTTGTAAAGATTGTGGCACTGGCTCTATAAGGAGTAAGAGATGATAAAAAGAGTTCGCAATAAGATTGGAGAGTGGCTGTGGTGGTATAGATTTATTAAGGATTTAAGGAGGGGATTATGAGCTGGAGACCTAAAGGTTGGGAGGAGATTGTAAAGGCTGAATGTTATGATGGGGATTGTGTTTATAGGGAAGTTGATACCTTTGAAGCTGGTGTAGATGCTATATTAAAATCACTAAAGGAAGAGGCTATTCATATATACACAGCGAAGGGATGGGAGTATTTGAAGGAAACCTATGAGAGTTGGCTACACAGCGATAAGGTAGGATATATAGTGTTTATCCCAGAGGAGAAGAATGAAACCATACAGACCTGAAGAGTGGGAAAAATTAAGGGACAAACTGATTAAAGAGAACTGTGAATGTATCAGATGTGCTATTCCGCTATGCCAACCCCTTGCTGAAGCTACGGCTGATGCTATGTTAGAGTCTCTTGAACCTCTTATTAGAAGAATAGCACCATCAAGTTTGTTGATTGATATACTATACTCTAAGGAGAAAGAGTGATATTAAGTAGAGAAGATAGACATAAGAAGGCACTGCTAGAGGTTACTTTTGAATATATACAAGAGGCTGCTGACCCTGAATACTGGAAGCCTAATAGGGAAAGAGAGTATGGTCAACTACTGGGTATTCTAGGTTTGTTAAGTTCAATTATTAAAGGGTTTAATAAGGACGAAGTGGGGGTGAAGAGATGAGTAAGTATCAGATAATATATGCTGAACTTGAAGGGGGCTTAAATGCCAAGTAATTATAGAGTCCAGTGTTTAGTCTGTGGGTATGATGAGGTTAGGTATCGCAATATAAAGAAATGCCCTACTTGTGGAAACTTGTTAGAAAGGGTTTTGGTAAAGTGTATTTGTTACCATGGCACAAATGAGAAGGCAGCACAACTTATTTTGAAGGAAGGCTTTAAGCCAGATACTTGGTTCGCTAGACACTTGGAAGATGCTGTTGGTTATGGAGGAAGCCACATATTTGAAGTAAGGTTTAATGTAAATGGTTTGCCTTCTAATTGGCAATTCCACGATTTAGAGTGGGTATCTGCGGATAGGATTGTGGCATATTATATAATTGATAAGAGAACAATTTTCAGCAGTGAGGAACTTCGCAGGGAAATATGCGAAAGCAATGAAGTAGAGCTATAAAATGGCTAAGAAATAAAGGGAGATAGACAATGAAAACAATAACGCTAGAGGATTTACAGAAGCTTGGCAGACTTCTCAAAGGTTGCACTTGTAGAAAACTGACCGAGCAGGAGATAGAAAACTTTTATGTGATACCAGAGGGGGCTACTTTGTATCCCGATTTTAAGTCTTTCAACAAGGCACGTGAGAAACTTTTAAAAAGGAATGTTCACCACCAGACATTCTGTAATCGGGATGAAAGCCTATATTGGATAAAGGAATTTGAAAAGCAGAGCTTACATAAAGGAGTGAAGAAATAAATGCAGACTGAAGATGGTATAATAGCTGGCGAACCAATCTATTATGCCCATACATTAAGCACAAAGTTTAAGGAATTGATGGTGTTACCACTCTCGGACTTACACAAGGATAACCCCCTATGCTCTGAAAGGCACTTCTTAAACACACTAAGCCTACTAGAGAAACCTAGTTACTATGGGATTATTAACGGGGATATGCTGGAGGCTGTTACTAAAGCGTCAAAGGGAGATATTTACAAGCAGACGCTGACACCGCAGGAGCAGGCAGAGTGGGTAGTAAAGAAGCTAATGCCTTATAAGAAAAAGTTACTTGGTATGACAATGGGCAACCACGAATATCGTATTTATAAGGAGACGGGGGTAGATTTATGCAAGCAGATGGCAAAGGAGTTGGGTATTCCCTATAGAGCAGAGGGTATATTACTTAAAATATCCTTTGGTTCTGGTAATGAAGGGCATCCTGAGAGACCTTATACTTATTGGATATACGCAACTCACGGCTATGGTGGGGCAAGAACTAAGTCGGCAAAGGCTGTAAAAGCGGAGAGAGTTGCCACTTGGATACACGCTGATGTTTATATTATGAGCCACGACCACGTTGTGAATGTAGCCCCAGATGTTTATTTATTACCTGACCCAAGAACTAAAGCGGAGAAGAATAGCGAGGGTGAGGAAACTGGTTTCACTACAGGCATACTAAAAGCACATCGCAAGATGCTTGTAAAGTCAAATGCCTATCTTAAATGGGGTGGGTATGCCGAGATGGGGGGTTTCCCACCAGTTGACCTTGTCTGCCCCGTTATATGTTTATATGGTCAAGGTAAACCACACGTGTCTGTAACTGTTTAAGGATAATAGTTAAGAAGTATCAAATGATATATGCTGACCTACGGAGAAAAGATGATTGAGAGTATAGCTTGGGTTTTACCTCGACCGAATAAGTCTAAATATATTGGTTCGTTCCCATTACACTTTGAGAGGAAACTACTTAATCTTCTTGGGCTTAATGAGAGAGAACATAAGATACTTCATCCATTCGGGGGCAAGGCGGAGTTTGGTACTCGAGTAGATATTAAACCTGAAGTAGAGCCTGACTATGTGGGGGATGCTCACTTGTTGCCATTTACTGATAATATCTATGACCTAGTTATTTTAGACCCACCCTATTCAGAGGAGTACTCGAGGAGACTTTATGGCACGGGTAAGTTAAAGTTCAAAACCTATACATCAGAAGCGGTTAGAGTATGCAGGGAAGGTGGTTATGTAGTAATGTATCACTATTTAGCTACACCAAGAATCGAGAACACTATTCTTGTAAAGCGCATTTTTTTGGAGACTAGAGTGTGGCATAAGTTAAGGTGTATCCATATTCATCAAAAGAGAAGTGAGTTATGGGGCAATGAAGTAGAAAGTGATATAACTTTTGAGGGGATAAAATGAATGAGCACTTAATAATAATGGAGGCTTTCAAGGAAATAGAGTGTCGCAAACAAGATAGCAAGATAAGAAAACACGGCTATGATATTTGCGACCATACTCCAGATTGTAGAACATCCTGTTATCGTGATAGGGAATGTAGAAGTCTTTCGGTAATAGGTTATTTGTGGAAGGACTTAGTAAGGAGGAACTAAATGATAAGGGCTATTATTGAAATCTTAAGAAAACACTTAAAGGAAGCATACAAGGAAGAAGAACAATGGGAAGCAATTATAAGAGACCCTTTTGATATTATGACTGCTTTTCCTAATTATGATATGCTCAGGATATTAGCACACGACCTAGTTAAAGTTATGAAGATGGAGAAATGCGAAAGACATATCAGGATACCAGACCAAAAGGCTACAGTTAAGTTTATTGAATCAATGATGCCAGTTAGTAATGTGTCTGAAGAGTTTTTGAACTATTCTGCTAGACATTTTAGGCGATGGCTTCTTAATTGGAACACAACAGTGCGAACTTACAAAGAAAGAATACCAATATTACCATTCATAGATTAACAAGGAGAAATTAAGTGAAACTCAAGGCTTTAAGGTGTAGGATTCTAGGGCATAAGTGGCAGAATGCAAAGTTTTCTTATTATATGTGTAAGGATAAAATCTGGATACACAAAGTAGAACCCGCCTTGCACTGCCAAGTGTGCGGTAAGTTTACTACGCTATACACTGAGTATAATAAATCCATTCTAAAACAACACGGGTCGCTATGTAAGGAGGTATAATGAAAGAACCAGTAAAAGATGAGGATATTGCTAAAGCAGTTCTTCTCCTATTAGTAGATTATAATGTTGCTTTAACTAAATGTGAGAAGGAAAATAAAGAACTTCGTAAGCAGTTAAGAGGGACTAAGACGAAGGAAGCACTAAAGTTAAAGCCGACAAAGGCTATTGAAACTGGTGAGCCTAAGACATTAAAGGAGATGGGATTGTGAAACCTAAACTATTAGATTTATTCTGCGGTGCTGGTGGAGCAAGTATGGGGTATTACCGTGCTGGCTTTGAGGTTGAAGGTGTTGATATTAAGCCACAGCCTCATTATCCTTTTAAGTTCTACCAAGCGGATGCTCTGGAATTTCTACTTGAGGGCTATGATGCTTACCACGCTAGTCCACCGTGCCAAGGATATTCCGTTCTTAACTTTAACAAAGACGCTTATAAAAAGTTGCTACCAGAAGTCAGGCAAATACTAGTGGTAACTGGTAAGCCGTATGTAATTGAGAATGTCTGTGGGGCAAAAAAGGAGTTGATTAACCCTTTAATGTTATGCGGAACGATGTTTGGGATGAAAGTTAGGCGGCATAGACTTTTTGAAACTGAACCGCCAATCTATTTTCCGCCAATGTCTTGTTGCCATTATGCGAAGGTAGCACCTAAAGGATACTCCCCAAAAGGTAATCAGTTATGGTATATCGCTGGACATACAGCAGGCAATAAAGGCGCTAAAGAAGCTATGGATTGTGAGTGGATGGTAGGCAGTGATGAAGTCAAAGAAGCCATCCCCCCAGCTTATACAGAATACATAGGTAAGTGTCTTATGGAGATGGTATTATGAGAAATTGCCCTTTATCTGACCTTTGTTGTGATTACTCAACTGGTGATAATAGACCACCTAATAATCACATAAGGGTATTTGTGCCGTGTATATTCTTTTTGGATATGACCTGTGAGGTAAGTATTTTAGCACAAGAAAAAGTATCAGGCAAACCAGTTGCTTGTCCAATAAATAAAGGAAGGAAGGAGAGAGATGGAAACAAAAATAGGACAATCTAATGTAAATATTGTGGTTGAAAATGGTGAGAGAGTTTTCCCTTGCAGATGTGGTAAAACTCATCGGGGTGATTATGCTTCTTATGATTATGGGCACCATAATTGCCTACACGAAGATAGACTACTGGGATTATATGCTGGTAAAAAGAATGTGCAAGCCTTATGCCCATTATGTGGTATGAGTTGGCAGGTTGAACTTGATAGCTGTGAACTTATTTCTAATGAATAAAACAGTAGCTTAAACGAATGACTAAAAGAAAGAAATGTCCGTTGGAAAAGGCAGGTATCTCACCTAGTGATGCTGCCTATAATGACGCTACAAAAAATAAGATAAAAGATATATGTCTTAAATGTGAGTTAGAGAGATGCGTATTTGACACAAATAGAAAGGCAAGAAAATACAAAGGAGAAAGTAATGGATAAATGGCAGGAAGATGAATTAAACCAATTAAGAGAAGATTTAGAGCCAACACCAACCCGAATAATAGTTGATGGTAACAAGGCGATTTGTGTAATGCCTTTTATAACAGATGGGAATATATGTATGGGGTCATTTAATTTAATCTTCACCAAAGACAATGGAAAGTAAAGCTATTTATCCTGAACTGCCAGATGTCCGCAAATGAGACAATGCCACACTTGTTGTTTAAGTGTCTCAAACTTAATCTTCATAGGCATAGGAGAATGAGGCTTGGAACAACGAGGGCATTGCATATCAGGTTCTCCCTCATCATTCTCTAAGTATAAATCTACATTGGTAAAATCTGAGTCACCGCAACCGAGACATTTGTCTGCATTATCAGGTGCTATTCTTTCGCAGTGTATACATATTTTCATACTAATATACTCCGAAGGCTTTTAGTGCAGTAGCCAGTAAGATGGTTATTAGTAGGCTTATAAGAGCAGCGTGCTTGGCTAAAGTTTTACCCTGCTTGTTTGTTCTGCTATTGAGGGCTTTGAGGTGTTCTTTTATTTCAGGTATATCACCTTCATCACCATCTTTAATTGCCTTAACACGTTCGTCAATTCTTATTAAAAGTTCATCTCTTGCGTCAGGTTTCAACTTCAACTTGTCGTCACCTCCTGTAGAAGTAAATAATAATACCTCTCAATGGCTCTACCCTTTTCATATTTAGTTACCTTACTAAATGGCTTGGTGGGTAAGAACCTAACTGTCTTTGTGTTCCCGTCAATATCGTAAATGGTTACAGGATAAGTAGCGTTCTTGGCTTCATTCAGCACAGTAGTTATGTTAGCTGCGTCATTGTCTCTTTCTCTTGTCCCGTCTATAGTAGTTGTCTCATCACTGCATTTTACTACACAGGCAATAAGGCTTCTCTTGGATGGATAGAGTATTCCCCTAACATCATAGCCAAATAAGATGGGTGTGCTTGTGGTAGCTCCAGTTACGCCTGTTATCCTGAAGCGTATCATAGTGCTAACTGGATTAGCTGAACTTGTGTCATCTACTGGGATATACCCAGAGGTTTTAGGTGATGTCTTGAACTTCACCGTGGGATTTATTTCAGTCCAGTTTGTGCTACCTATTAGCTGATATTCAACTGTAAAATACACAGTTGAAGATGTGCCACTCATTGTAAGGGTAATCTTAATCCAAGCCTTATCGTCTCCTTTGAAATTAGCGTGATGCCAAGGTGTTACAAAATACCCACCAGTTTGGAAGGAGCGGTTTGTATCGGCTGTGATGTTACCATAGCCTTCTGGTAGTGGTATGTAGTATAAGTCTTCAGTGGAGTCAGTAGAGCTAATCCATATCCTCTCTTGAAATACAGACGAGGTAAACATCTTCTCTACGCCAGTTAAAGTAATTTGTGAGATAGGATGCCACACCCATTGTGTAACATTATCAATAGTTTCATATCTACCAGCTAGTATCTCTACTAGACTAGCCCCATTATCTATCGCAGCAAACAGCCACATCTCATCACTAGCTAATGCCATTATTCGCCCATCAAAAGCCGCACTCTCGGTGCACCAGTTGGATGGATTAAGCCAAGTTAATACATCATTAACAGGGTCATATTCTAGTAAGGCGTCAGTCCCATAAGGCATATATAATCTTTCATTCCAGACAAGGGCGTTCTTACCCCCAGTGGTGCTGACCATTCCCTCAGTCATATTAGTTAAAACCTTAGTGTAGCTACTACTATCAAGATACCACGGCTTATCTTCTTTCATTATGTAAAGGGCGTTTCTAAAGGGAATTAGCCCAGTAATGGCGTCATCAGTTGAACCTAGTATAGTTTGTGCTGACCACGCTGTTCCGCCATCAGCAGGATTGGTAGTTGACCTTATAGTATTAAGCCCATCAGCACCATACATAGTATCAGCCGTAAGCTGAACCATCTTCATATACTTCATATCACTGTTAGCGAGTGTGCATTCAGTAAAGGCTTCAGCAGTAGTCATCTCATAATAAGATGTGCTAGTGCCTAAAGTAATATAAAGCTGGGTATCACTGAAGACCTCTAGGTCGGTTATAGCCGCTGTCATAGTTGCCTGTAAAGTTATAGCACCAGTGGAATTATTTACTCTTAATAGACAATCATTACTTGAGAAAAATAAATCACCATCAAACTCAACCCAAGCTATACCGTGATTACCATAAGTGCCTCTCAGTACTACATTGTCCCAATAATTAACAACTGCACTACCAGTGTTGTTTGTTGTTATACAATAAATCCTTAATCTTGTGGCGTCTGCAGCTAATTTTCTAGTAGCTGTTAGAGTTTCAAAAGCCCCAGTACCAGCAGAATTAGCATCCGTAGTGCCTTTACCATCATCTATCCTTAAAGTTGCCGTTGAATTCGCATCAACTGGGTGAACTCTGGCAGTTACTATGAATGTCGTACCCCTAAAGTCATTTGACCAAGTGACAGCATCCTGATAAATTCTTCCGTATTTAGTATTACCAGCGATAACATCTATTTTAGCCGAGTATGTCTCCTCATCTATTATTGTAGACTCTTGTGTTAAGGCATTACCAGCATCGCTTTCCTCATAAGTCCAGTTGGTTAGCGTATTGGCATCAGTCCAAATTTCCAAGCCGCCATCTGTAATTGTCATAAGGGTTGGCAATGTAGCAGCCGTAGCTTTCTGGCTTAATATACCCATTCCCCTGAAGCGTAAGTCAAAATTAGTTGAGGACTGATACCTTTTAGGGTCAGCACTATCGTAGGTTTCTAAACCAAAGCCAGAACGCCAATCACTTTGTTCAACCTGAACCTCTTTCTCTGGAGGGAGGCTATCGTAACCAGCCGTCTCCCCTTGTGGCTCTGGGATATATTCATCATCATAGATTTGATAGATTGGGACGCCATCTTTATCTGTCGCCAGAATAAGACCACAGGTAGTTGAGCCATCAGTTCTGAGAATACCTATATGGTGCTTTGATGCTATGAATCCCACTACTTTTCTTTCCTACGACCTTTCTCGTTAATCCTAGTGCGTCCTATATTACGCTGAGTTTCATTGTCTGCTTTGGTCTTGAAGCCCCCAATGTAGATAGTAAGCTGTTGTATTTAGCCAGATGATACATTGACTCGGTTTCGTATCTACCTTTATCCTCACTGGATACTCCAGCCTTCTCTATTTGGAATAATAGGTGGGCAGCATACTCAATAAGAAGATTTACCCTTTGCCCGTCAAGGCTTATAGTTAAAGCAGCAGCAAGAGCATTAGTAGTTGAAGTTAAATCTTCCAACTGGCAACTACCAATTAAGCGTATCTGTCTATCACTACCGTATAGTGTTGGTAGTTTTAAGTATTTGTATGTGCCGTCTCTTAAAATATCGTAGCCATAAACTCTTTGCCAGTATCTTGGGAGAAGGTCATCACAAGCATCATCAGAGTAACCACTGGTCTGAATATAAACTTGGGCTAACTCACCATTCTCAAAGTCTTCTGGTAAGACATATTCGTATATATCTCTGCCTGTTACCCTAGCTGTGTCAAAGTAACAAGTCGCTGCATTAGTGTGAACTCTAAACCTAATCTGGATTTCTACTATGTCATCATTGATAGCTTGGTCTTCAAGTTCCAGTAGGGTAAATTGATTGGCGGGACAGGTTGTGGTTGAGTTTAGAGTTTGTGCCGTGCCATCAGCTTGTATTGTGTAAATTGTCAGGAATGCATCATCAGCTACTGAAGGGTAAGCCCAGCACTTAAAGGTTACTGTTTTGCCCATTAGGTCTAGTAGTCTGGGATAGGTGTCAGAACTAATATACATATAGCCATCAGCAGCACTAGCAGTAACTAAAGCTGATGTAGTTCCCCTTGCTCCTCTGTATAAGCCAGCAGTCGTGGTTTTTGCCAAAGAGCAATTACTGGTAGTGTAGAAGTTTAGTGCCGTAGATGAAGTCCAGTATTCAAATGAGCCATCTGGGAGTATATTGCCTGTTACCAGAGTCCTATCATCTAGCGGTCTAAATAAACTATAGACTTCTTTGATAGCGTTGTTGATAGCCCTCTGCCTGCTATCCCAACTGTAGGGGCATATTCTAAAGGTTGCCATATTTGAGCCATCATCGGTAAAGCTTGACCCTAGAACAGTTAAGGTGTTTGTGCCATCGTCAACACTTATTAAACGGCTTTCACCAGCGTTTGCGTAGTCCTCAATATAAATCCACTTATCATTGAAGTAGCTAGCCGTAGAACGATAGTTTTGCAAGTGTGTTGAGACAACAGAGGTGCTAGTCGTTAGTGCCGTTGTTACTGGGTGTTGATACCAACGACTTACAGCTTGACATAACTTTTCGTCTAGAGAAAGTAGTGTTGTCATTATCTTTTACCCCTATACTATTTCAGTAGCGTTTTCGTGTTTTTTAGCTAATGCCAATCCTTCAGTAATAATAGCATCAAAGGTAGCTTCTATATTTTCTGTTATGCCCACCTCAATGTGGTCATCCTTTTCCTTACCACAATCGGTGCAGCCCACAATGTATTGAATGTCAGCCATTTTACCATTGTCTTGAATTAAAGAAACCACAATCCTGTTTGACTTAATATATTTGCTCATTTTGCCTCCATTATTTTCCCACTATACAACTGTAGTTAAACCTAGATTGTTCGTAGCAGTCCTTAGAGCATTTACTTCAGTAGTAATAACATTTATCACTGCTACTAACTCAGCATCAGTATCTATATCAGCCTCAGCATAGCTCGTTGATAGTTCATCTGCACCTGTTTGCTGTCCTACTGGTGTTGCCGTGAAGAAACCTACCAAGTTTCCATTAGTAACCTTTATACCAGCACCATCAACACCTAATCCAAAGTATGGGTCAGCAGCACCAGCAAACCTTGCCACTTCTACCATAGTATTCCCAGTGTCAAATGCTTGTATAGTAACATAGTCAGCTTCAACAGAATTAGTCTTGATAAAAGCAGTATCGTTAAGGAGAATGCCACTGATAGCAGCAAAAATTGAAGCCCTCAACCCTTTATCTGCACTATCAGTGGCACTTCTTATTACCAAATAATTAGCGTCATAGTATCTAATTGATAAGTCGTAACTATCTGAGAGGTCTCCAAAGATGATAGCGTTTTGG
>SDBU01000929.1_pt1 | contig 42749 bp, 75 predicted proteins | sample 2277071 | NCBI WGS metagenome assembly SDBU01 (sample SAMN10397929, study PRJNA504765) | marine sediment metagenome | isolation source: marine sediment core GS08_GC12, 126 cmbsf | place: Arctic Ocean: Gakkel Ridge, Loki's castle | collected 2008
CAGTAGGATTGATAACTACCACCAAAGTACCAGTCTGCCGGTTCGGGAAAGGCTATCTTCCAGCAGTTCGTTTTTCCGCTGACCGCCAACCACGTCCCGGCCACAGTATCAAAGGATGATATAACGGGATCGTGTTGGGTCGCTGTCGTTGCGGTTGAACAAACGTATGCGGTCGGGTCGGTAGATACACCACCCGTAGGAGGGACAATCCCGATTCCGTAGTATCCCCCCGCCCCAAAGAACACCGTATCGCCCGCTGAGATAGTGGTGTTAACCTTATCCACTGTCGCCCACGGCACCGCCCATGACGTACCGGCGTTTACGTCGTCACCCGAGGCCCGCACGTAGTACGTCGTGGCGTTGGCAGAGGTGAATAGGAGGAGGAGTGTCAGTAGTCTCAGTAGTCTCATTACCATACTATTTTCCCCGTCAGATAAAAGACGACTGTGAGTATCACACCGCTGGCTACCCATCGGAACTTCTCCAATGAGCCGATGCGCCCGTTCTGTTTCTTGAGTGTTGGTAGTACCACCTCTACCATCATGGTGTATATGGCAACTATCCTATCGTGATCTGTCTTTGGTTCGTCGTTCATCGGTTCCCCCTCATTTTCTCCCCAAGCTCCTTACGTCGTTCTCTCAATGCTTCGCGGTACTCCGGCGTTCCCCTCTCTGCCGAAGCCGCCGCGTACTTACGCGCCCGTGTTTTCACGTACTCACGTAATGCCTCCCAACCCACATCTTCCATGTTCAGTTGATTATCTGGATAGGCAGCATCCCACTTCCTTTTCCGCTCGGACATGGCACTGTGATTACCGTCGAGCCATAGTTCAAAGATGGCTCTCCGTTCTTGTCCCTTGAGATACTTGCGACGGTTACTGCGCTGTGAATCGGTTCTTGTTCGCTCAGACAAATAGCGAGGATAAGAGCCGAGGAATCCAAATAGATTATAGGCGTTCCGCTTAGTCGCCAGCCAGCCATCTCCATAACTCTCCCAATCTCTTATAAAGTTTGTCCAGGTATCCAGTAACTTCTCCGCGTCCGCAAACGGAACCGGAGTCACCGCGAACCGAACCTTACCGCCTAACTGACTCGCCTGCTCTATCTCAAACGCATCCGAGAACATACCAAACGAACCGATGATCCCGATGTTCTTGGCGACCCGCTCAAAGATGTCATCGTCCGTGCGGTACTGTGGCTCACCGCTCATTACTCCCTTGATCTTGTTGAGTGCCCATATCACAGCCTCACCACCGAGGAATCCACCGACAGCAAGGCGGACAATCGGCATGAGGTTCCCGCGCTTGGCCTCTCTGGTAACAACCTCTGCGATGTATGATGCCTGACGCACTCCGAACTTCTTGAACAACAGGAAGGGTCTGAGTTTGGGGTTGTTCATAAAGAGCGGGTCACGGAGGATGTTGGCCTGTAGCTGAGAGTCTGTGGCAAACCGATACATCGCCTCAAGAATCAAGTCCCCCTGATCTTTCAGGGGCTTCTCCCATGAGACACCAACATCTTTCATCCGCTTCTGCGCCCACTCCGCCCGTGGTCCCGTACCCCTTGCGAGGCGGTGCCAGTCTTTCAGGACGACATCCAGTGTAGCCGCCGACCAGTATTGGAGGACTTTGTTGATTCCAGTGAATCCCGACAACGCCCCGAGACGGTCTGAGATTGCGCCCATTTTCCCGCTCGGCCTGTACCCTATCGCGGCCTCAAGTAAGTACCTGTCCACCGCACCCGACTCTCTCAGATATGAGCGATAGGAGGGATCAGTAAGAACTCTTAGTCCCGCCTTCACTGTGGGGAACGCGCCCATCTCCATACCAAACGAAATGATGGGCTGTGTGACGTTGAGAAGCGTGGCTCTACCCAGGGCGATCTTAGTCCCGAACTGGAACGCCGTCCAGCCGTCAACCACCTTCTCTAATCTGCCGCTCGGACTGTGTTCCTTCTCGTACTGGCCCGTAAATATCTTGATGAGCTTGTCGGCTACCGTTGCCTCGTCGGGATTCTCACCCCGCAACTTATTGATCTGATTCTGTACCTTCTTCCCGGCGTTCCCCCACACCTGTAGTTCAGCCGCACGTTTTGACATGGCGTTAAGGTAGGTGGGTAAAACTATCCTGGCGTCTGTCTCAAAGTAGGTTGACGGAAGGTCGAGCTTACGTTGTCGCTCAAACGGTGCGGTTGGGAATTTCTCGTAGTTCACCCTCTGGTTCAGCATCCTCACGGCTTCCGCGAGGGTCCGGGCCTGCTTGGTCTCCACGATATACTCAAGTGCTTTGGTGGTTTCCGCCGAACCCTTTGTGAGTAGAATCTTGCGGACAACCTCATCGGAGGCGTTCTTGGCATCGCGTAGTGTAGCCTCAAGAGATTTCAAGTCGCCGTATATCTTGTCGCGGATGTCGAGTTTGAGCATACGCGGGAAGTATTTCTCGATCTTACCAAGTTTCAGTCCCGCCGCCTTCCAGATTGGTGCTATCTCATTGTGATAATCTTCGAGGATTCTGGCGTACTCCGGTGCCTGTCCCTTGTTTAACCTGTCTCCGAGGGCATGAGCCTCTTCATCCGACATCCCCTTGCGGCCCGTTACCAACTTGTCGAGCTTGCCCCGGTGGATTAGTCCCGCCTGTCTCAGCCGCTCGGCGTATGTTCCTAACCTGCGGTGCCATACCTTGTAGACCTTATCTATACCACTGGTGATCTGTCTGCCCGTTTCGGACTTGAGCCGGTTGTACGCTTGGAACATGAACCGTGGTTTGAGAGCATCGGCTGTCCGCTTGACCGCATCCAGCCCCTTCTGGCCAAAGGCTTCGCCTACGAGACGGTAGGCGATACCAAGCTCTCCAGCGGCACCCTTCCCACTCTTAGGATTCTTTGGTGCCTTACCGGTGGTCCCAACCCCGAACCCTTCGAGTGGTTTCGTTGGTGCTGTCGGAATAAGCACCTCGGCGGCACCCTTGCCACCCCTGGGGCTTTTCGGTGCCTTGCCAGTGGTTCCAGTACCAAATCCCTCGGCTGACGGCTCTACCTTCGGTGCTGCTGGAATAAGTACCTCGGAAGCACCTACCGTCTTAGCTTGCTTCCGTGCGGTAACACCCCTCGTACCGCCCCGTGGGACCTCTGGAATACCCGACTTCTCAAGTAATCTCCACCGCCTACCAACCTTCTTGACACGGCCCTCTGCCCGCAACTGCTGGAATAATGGCGTACTCTCCATCCGACGGGAGAAGTACACATTCTTGTCGGCTTCCGCTAAAATCCTATCCAACAGGTCCCGGTGCTTACCTAACGGTGCGGACAAGTCATGTATTGTCCACGTCTTGCCGTCCTCTATCGTCGCACCCATGCGCTTTGAGCCGTACAGTTGTTTGCCGTATCTGCCTGTGGTTCTGGCGGCTGCCTCAGTGACAAACACGAAGTTCTTCTTGTCGGCACCCTTTACTATGCTATTGATCGCTTCTGCGGCACCGTCACCCACCTCGCCAAGTTTCGCTTTGGTGACGTTCTTGTCTCTCAGTTCCTTAACCCACGTAGCCTGTGATCCCCGCTTTTTCAGCCCCGCCATGAATTTTGCCATACTCTCGGCTGATCTTTCAGCGACGGGAACTTCCTTCCCGTCCACAACCACTGGACGCCCCTTAGAAATCCGGTTAAGGTGAGCGAACTCGTGGAATAGGGTTAACACCGTCTTTTCGGGATGTTTGGGGTTGATGTAGGCGATCTTGCGAACCGGGTCTACCCATCCAGCCGCGCTCTTTCCCTCTGGAACCTCGCTTGAGACTCTTATCGGAGAGTCAAGCACCTCTTCGTTGTAGAACTCTCTCAGTCTTTTACCGATAACGAAGTCCCGCACGGTCCCGACTTCTTCACCTTCCACCGCCCGCTGTGCCTTACGGAGGAACTTGTGGCTATACAGCGAAGGGTTCTCACGGATAAAGGCTTCGGCTTCGGCATCCAAAGCGGCTTCGGCACTACCAAGTTTTTCTGCAAGCTCCTCTAACTTCTTAGCCTCACCGAGTCGTTTACGTTCAAACACCCTCTTAGGCATGGAGGCAATCAGCCCAACAGACTTCATACCGACGATAAACCCCGCCGCGTTTATGAAGTCCTCTTTGGTTGGAGTCCGTCCCTCCATGAACGGAGAAAGAGTACCGAGCGTGAATATCTCCGCGCCCGTCCGAGCCGTACCGGCAGCAATAGCAGAACCAGCAATCTTAGCCGGTATCGCTCCACCAACACCACCGAAGGCCAAGCCGAGAATACCACCGCGCTTGAATCCCTCTGCGAATCCCTCAAGCGGTGTCTTTTCGTTGTCTACTACCCCCTCGAAAAATCCCCTGGCCCCCTCATAGGAACCGAGAGTCATACCAGAGACAATCGCCTTCTGTGCGATCTTCTGTGTTATCCCTCGTGCAGCCGCGCCGCCGAGTCCCCCGCCTGCGTATAGCGCGGCTACATCGAGGGGCATCATAAAGGAGGAGATGGCCGAGCCGACCTGCTCGACAGTGTTGGGTTGCCACCTTTTCAGACGTTCGGAGTCAATAAGACCGAACAGGTTTGCTTCGTCGTCCTCATCTACTGTGCGTTCTACTAATCCTGTAAGTGATTGCCCGTATCCCGACGCCAGCATATTACTGATCGAGTCAAACAACCCCTCAGATTCATAGGGGTCGATGTGATCGAACTCCTCTACCTGCTGTCCGAATACCGGCTGGTACTTCTGCCCGTACTTCTGCTCCCAATGCTGTAGATGTAATGTCAGGCGGTTGGGATCGGGTTGTCCCTCCGGTGCGCCTAACCTACGGTCGTAGAACTCACCAGTGAAGTTCCCATCCTCATCGAGAGTGGGTAGCTGATTGGCCCGTATCTGGCTGCCGTAGATAGCATTAACGGCCTGTTGCAGATAGCGCGGGTTTGTGGGTATATCTTTCTTTCCCATTAGTCGCGCAGTTGTTGTTTACTTCCCCGTGTAACGGAGGGCGATCCCTCCTCCTGTGCCTTGCCGAGAATCCACTTGAGTAATAGAGCGGGCGGTGCGTTATCCATCGCCTTCCCCAAGAAACCCCCAACCTCTCCAAGTGCGACGTTTCCAGCACCCCCCGTTGAGAAGAGGCTGGTTAGGTCGGAAGTTCCATCTTGGGGATATACCTTATCTAAGAAACTCCCCGCTTCATCCTGCACGTCGTCGGCGGACGGGTCAGCAGTTGGGTCTACGGCGGGTAAGAAATCTTCTGGATTCCCACCACCGTATCTCACCATGAAGTCACCGGTCATTTTGGCTATCCAACCCTCGGCCTCTTCCTGCTTCATTTGGCCATTATCTATTCGTTGCTGTGCGATCTTCTCAAAGTGCCCCCAAACCTCCAACTCCTTATCCGCAAGGTCCTTCATCATCCCCGCAAGATCGGGGAATGGTGACTGTAACCCTTTGGCCTCATAGGCCGTGTTAATCATGTGGCGTTCGATGTCTGAGAATCCAGCCCAATCAACAGCACCCATCGGTCCCGTTTTCTCCGCGATCAACGCATCCGCTTTGGCTAACTGTCCCGTGAGGAACTGTTCCTTCTCGTCGCCCTTGCTCGTCTCTTCGCTTCGCTGCGAGCGGTCCATGCTCCTATTGGCCGATGCTGACGCCGATCTCCTGCTGGCGTTCTTGTCCTTTTTCGCGCCCGTCAAGGCGGAGAACTTCTGGCCTCGCATCTTGCCGAACATCTCCTCTGTCCCGATGTAATCCAAAAATTTACGGCGAGCCGTCTCTTCCTGACGATGGAACCTACCCTGTCGTCTGTTTTGTAGGTCTCTCAAGACGGGACGGGACGCCGTTCTACGCTTTCTATCTCCGCTTGTCCGGTCGGCAAGGTAGCCGATCATGTGAGCTATCGGCTGTATCTTGTCAACGATGGTTCGGCGGTCACGTTCTGTTTCAAACTCCCCGCGTCTGCGCTTGATGTTAGACCCCTGCCTGTCCAGATCAGCGGCGTACCTCTCGGCCATAGGAGTCCAGTCCTCGTACCCCCGCGAGAGTTTATCTATCGTTCCCATCAGGGCATCGACATCATCTTCTGCGAATTGGTTGGGCATTACACCACCCTCCTTGCGGCCTGTGCGGCGGGCTGTTGCGGGCCGGGAAACATCGAGAATATGTCCGCGCCGATACCCGCTATGTCTCCTATCGTACCGAGCCAACCACCGTCGGCCCCCAATCGATCTTCACGATCCTGTTCATACTGATAATTGCGCTGGAGGAAATCGGCCACAAACCTACCGCCCTCAAGACCCTGCAACCTCGATGTTAGATTGAACTTCTTGAGACCGGCAAGCATTTCGGCCTCGCGCCCTATCCCCGGCGCATGAACCTGGTTGGCGACCAGCGCGTTGACCCTGCCAGATCGTGACCCCAACCGTCGCCCCAATCTCTTTCGCAGAGACTTGGCCAGATTCAACCGCCTCTGACCGGACGCCCTACTTGCGTTCTGGTAGATACTGTTGGCACCACCCTCACCGAGAATACCGTGCTTGGCAATCATCGCATACGACCGGCTCAGGTTGGTGCCCATTGCCCCCGCCTGACGCCTCTCTGTCGGCTGCTTCGATGCGGCCCAATAGTCCCATCCAAGATTGTCCTGCATAACTAACCCCCTATTTCACGTATATATGCACCACGACTTTTGATGAGTCGTTGGCGTTACTCGACTTGATAACAAGCCGTGAACCTTTATCCCTAACCGTGTATCCGTAGTAGTACAGAGCCTTACTCGAATCATCCAGCATCGGAGTAATCGTCGCAAAGACGCTGTTGTTGTCCGTTGCTGAAACCGTGTGCGACTTGCGACTGAATGCCGTCCGCAGATCAAGCGAGTAATACTGCCCCGCGAATCTCACCGTATCCACCACAACCTTCGGCTCACGGGTTTTCTGTGATGTCTTGGCGAACGGATTCCCGTCCGCGTTGAACACCTCCTGCGCGTATAAGACCGTGGGTACAAGGAGTATCAGCAGAAGTCTAATTAGTCCGCTTTGCACCGACCCTCCTCGGTTTGAACTCTATGTTACTCACCGATAACGGCCCCGTGCCGTCTGTTTCTATCTGCAAGGAAAGATTACTACCCGCATGGCGCGGGAATCCCCACTTCCCCGTTTGTGGTTTACCGTTACTTGTGGCCGTGAAGGTTGTCGTGGCAAGTGTATCCATCCCGCCCGACATTATCCTCATGGTCACAACGGGCGTTCCCGATGAGGATGAATAGGTCAGTGCAACCCTCTGTATTTCCCATAGGTGAGCATCATCCCCATACTCCGGTGTGGCGTACTTCATCACTATCCCGGTATCTGCCGCATCGTTGTAACTTGTGTCGTCCGTGATGTAGAAGGGACGCTGAGACGTGAAGTAGAAGATGTCCTTGTTCTCACCAAAGAGGCTGATGGTAGAGATGGTGTCGTAGGCAAACGTCCCGTAGGGCACCGCCCCGAACCGGAACTTCACACGCGACCATGTATTTGAGATGGTGTTCCACGCCATCCCGTTCCCCGTCCCCTGATTGAGTACCAATATGTACTCGTTGTAGGACATGATCCGGGCGTTGATGTCCTTCGCCGAATAAGAGGGTCGCGCTAACGCCGCCGACATTCTCCTGCGCCCACCCGTGTACGTCTCTACCGTATCCGTCAACGTCGAAATCATGTACTCTCTGACGGTTAAGGAAATGGTGTCGATCTTCGCCCCGTAGAGTCGGCATACATCGAGGTTGTTGTTCACGAAGTACACGGCCCCGTTATGTCCAAGACACATTTCCCTTGAGATACAACCCGTTCCTATTGCGATCAGATCAAGAGATAGGTCGTACTCTGGATCATAACCGGATACCAGGAATATCTTGTTGCGCTTGAATACCGCGAGTGCTTCCTGTGCGCCAAGCCGGGTTTTCTCAATGGCTATGGCAAGATCGTTGTCATCTTCATCCAGCCGGAAATAGTTCGAGGCGAACGCCCAATTATAGTATTCCTGATGCTCGGAGTAAAAGAGCCTGTTGGGGAACTCGGGATCACCAATAGCCCACATCCTCTCGCCTAACTCATCCATGTCAGTGAAGGTGCCGCTTATCCCCTCGACTATCGGCGGGCGAATCATGGTCATACCGGCTTCGTCAAGAACACCGCCAGCATCCGTTAGTTGGGAATCCGGCATATTGCCGAGATAGACTTTGGTAAGACCGTTATTTGCCTGTGTGGGGATGTCACGAAACGCGAAGAGGATTGAACTGTCCACCACACCGATATAGTCACTATCCCCGTTCGTTAGGTACACCCGTATGGCGTTATAGTCTTTTGACTGTGAGTATGACACGATAGCCAACGGAATCGTACTGTCGGCCCCGTCTACTATCATTGCCCCACTGCGTAAGTGATACAGGGAACTCATTGGGGACTCGGTGCCAATCAATGTGTCGAGGAAAGAGTACCCCGTCCAATACCATTGGTATGGTTGCCAACCGCCCCTCTCCCCCACGTCCGCACGGACTATACTATCGGCCTTGTTCACGATACGTGGTCTACCAGGCGGGAACACCAAGTGATCCGTCCATGCCGCCATCGTATCGGGGAATCCGCTGATCGTGTCTATATAGATTACGGTGTCACTCAGTGTATAGAAGATGGAATCAATCGGACGCCACGCATCCCGCAAATCCACTCTCTGTCGGAAGATGATAACACACGTACTATCATTCTCCGCGTCGTCGTCGAATGGAACTCCACCCCACGGGTTATTGGGGAAGTTCGTAAGAACCACCGCACCGCTGTCTATTCGTATGAGTAAGGAATTTGGCCCCTCAGTACCGGGCCTGCCGTGAATGATGTGTTCTGAACTATCAGGTCGCAATGAGGCGAGACGCGCCAGCTTAAACACCAGTCGATACCTGAACACTCCGTCAAGTTTCCGCCCGATGTTATTCAGCCCAAACACACGGGGTTGCCCCGGTTGTTCTGGCGACATAGGGGAGAACCGAATATCGTATTTGAGGGTGTCGAACTTTATATTGTAGTGTTCCGTTGCGCTCGTATCGGGCCTGATGATGGTCGTGTCGTAGAGTGTCTCATAGCGAATATCTGGACCGTCCCAAATATTCCCGCCCCATTGGCGGATAATGGTATCGACCGTTGTGTCGCCAGTGGTGATAACGCTATCGAGAACTGTATCTATGGTTGGGATTGCATTAGCCGTAGTCAGAATAACAGGGGGACAGCCGCGATTGGAGTAAACAAGTCCGAGATCGCTGTTGGTGAAATCGTGGTAGTCAGCGTAGGATGTCCACCATTCGTCGATGGTGTCGATGATCCCAACTCCAAACTTGTCCGTGTGGACTATCTGGCCGACCCTGTTGGCGGGAACGGTGAAGGTCAGGGCGCTTCGTCGCATGTAACCACTACTGTCGGCCTTGACGTTCCAGTATCCCCCATAGGTAACACCCGTCACCGAGACTACCCCGACCGCAGCTTTCCAGTTGGTCAGCGGATCGTACAGGGGATTCATCGCAACTACCGCTATTGAATCAGTCCCGTACATCCTGTGGCCTGTCCGGGTCGCTACCAGCCCCATAAACTCTGTGACCTCTGCGTTGTATAACAGGGTTGCATCGGTAGGCCGCAGGTCGATCTGATCGACGTTCGTGTGCATACCCGTTGCGCCCGGAGCCGACAGGCGGATACCGTCAGCCGCAAAGACCGTTGCTATCAGCAGAAAGAATATCGCTACAAGTCTATTCATTTCGCAGTATGTCGAACCTCTTGCGGTAGACCTCTCTCAGAGAAGTCCTCTTTTTATCGTACAGTCCGAGATAGAGATTCCCCTTCTCGAACTCATCCACTGACCATAGAGCCTTGTAACAGGCGTAGTCTTTGGCCGCCTCGGTATAAGCTGGTCGGAGATAGATTGCTGAATCTCCCCCGACATGACCAGAGGTATCCATAAACGGATGTTCCACCCAACATTTGAGTATTACCGTGTCGGCTGACTTTGATGGAACGGGAATCAACTGAACGGAGTCGGCCCAACAGTTGTAGCCCATTGGAATGTCGTCTTTGCCTTCGTTATCCCCAAGATTGGTGGACCAACCCAGGTCCTCCACAAACTGTGGATGGATGGCCCTGAGTGTCCTTGTTCCCCCGTTCTCATCTATCAGCGTACCAAACAGAACCTCCGTCACCGTGTCGGGTAGGGCATATCTTCCAACCCCCTCTGAGGTGATGAAGCTGTACTGCAACTCCACTCCACCCGCATCAACCGAAGTCCACAGAATAGCCTCACGACTGATCCTGATTAACGTCGAATCCGGTAGGAGTGCTGTGTCCTCTATCCCTATATCCTGTCTTACGGCGTCGGTGAACTGATCCAGATACGAGATAACAGATGCAGGATAGCCGGTGCCAACAAGCAGTAGGACACAAGCCAGTATATAAATTGGTTTTCGCCTCAGTATGGCATCACCTTCGCCCTCTCTGTAAACTCTTAACGGTTGAGCGGATCATCTTGTCCTCCCGTGATAAGTGTATCTCTTTGGTTCCCCTCGGTGTAAAGGTATCAGACGCCCGCGATAACGCCGCGAGGTTTTGGAACTGCGCGTAGTTGATCGCCCCCTTCTCGGAACTAATCCCGTAGAAGTAGGCTTTCGTTCCCGCCGTCACACACGCTACCGAACGGGACGCCGAAATGTTATCCGGCGTCACATCCAGATAGTAGTAGACCTTCATCGTCTCGGTAGACGCCAAGGGCTTGTTGAACCGGACGGTGGGATAACCCTCTGAACTCTCCAGAATAGTGAACCTATCGGGCTTCCCCGCCGATGCTTCGGGAGAGTTGTGGTCACGTAGGAACTGTTGGGCGTTCTCAAACTCCATGACGCGATAGTCCGTGCCCGTTCCCATTGTGATCGCGAAGATGAATCGCAAATCGTCGTTATCCCCCCGTACCGTTACCTCCCGCGAATCGGAAGATACCGATGTGGTGTATGACGTGATGAAACTTTGGGAACGCAGGCGCATGGAGAGGTCGTCAAGGGCCAGCCCCATCGCCAGTTCATGCTCGGCGGTCTTTCGCTTGTCCTTCGGCTCCATGTCGAGCTTGACCGCCTCTAAAACTATCGCTTTGTCGAATAACACCTAATCACCCCTGTACGTGATAGTCAAACTTCTTGTCCCCGGCCTGCCCGTCCACTATCTCAACGAACTCGGAGGACTCACCCTTGAACTCCTTGACTGAGGATTTCACAACGGCCTGCTGTTGGGTTAATATCCGCGCAGCCTCCATCGACTCAACCTTCTGGACATCCCCCGCTTCCCTTGAAGCGCTGTCCCAAACATACTTGATTACTTCAGGGTCCTCGGTGGACAGGATATGTTCGTAGAACTTGATAGACTGTTCCGGTCGCACGATCCTTCCCGATCCGTCCCTGACTTCCTCTTTGAAGTTGGCGATGCGGTGGAACCGGCACCGCGACCAGAAGATGACCGTCTCTTGTGCAATCTGTTCGTTGCCCTTCTTCGTCTCATCCGATTTGTTCTGATCTTCCTGATCCTGAAAATTCTTAGACATTACCATGAGTTTCCCCCTTACCGCCCAATAGCTGTCCGAGCTTTAGGCCGTGTTCCTCTTTGTAAAGTTCAATTGCCGCAAGTGCCTTGTAGACAACAGCGCGTCTATCTATTTGTTCCATCGTGATACCATCGAAACTGTCCTCAACGGAATAGCGGTCTGTCAGGTTGAGGTACTTCTTTAAGTAGAACTCAGCCTCATCCATATCCTTCGTGTCCGCGTTGACATAACCGAGCAACAGTACCGCGTCGATGTAATCCGGTTTCTCTCCGGTTGCCCGTTTCGCCCACAGGATAGCATCGCCGTACTCTCTCTTGGCATAGTGCGCCCACGCTTTCATGTTCATACCCATGAGCCGCATGTGGTCCTGCTTGGCAATGGCACACTCAATACTCTTGTCACAAACCGCATGGAACTCCTTGTGGTCCAACTTGTCGTAACCAGCGTTCCTGAGAGCTACGGCATAGTTGTGCCATACAAACGCCTGAGTGGGATCGTCCTCCGTCGCCTGCTTGCACATCCGCACCACCCGCTCGTTCTTCTCTGCGAGTTTGCCCGGATCAATTCCACCGTACCCGATATGGATAATCCTGAACGGCATAACGGCTCTCTCCACGTCGTCAATCCCCTTCTTGTGGAACCCGGCCTGATTGTGAACCTTGCCGGTATAACGCGGACCCAACGAGGACTTGAAGAATCGCGGCTGTCTCAGTCGGGACCGAACAACCAACCTATCCCCATAAACCGAGAGAATATCGACTACGATACAGTCATATTCATCCGACATAAGCACCCGCTTAACTATCGGCCAGTCGCCCTCAATCACCCGGTCGTCAGCGTCTATGGTGAATAACCAATCACCAGTTGTTAACGACATGGCGTGATTCCGGGCCGCCGAGAAATCGTCATCCCACTCGATCTGATCGAATACGATCTTGTCGGAGTAGTGCTTGACGAAGAATTGGGTCCCGTCCGTGGACCCCGTATCGACTACGACTATCTCATCTACGTAGTCGTGGATAGAGTCAAGACACTCCGGCAGACTGTCGATCTCGTTTTTGACGATCATGCAGGCACTTAATTTCATCGTACACCTCAAGTAATCTTTTGGCTGTTTTCTTACTGTCATGGAACTGCTTAACGTACTTCACGCCCTCTTCTCCGATGATCTTCCACTGATCCTGGCTGTCCAATACGCCCTCGATGATGGTCTTGATGTTGTCGGGGTTGGCGTTGACTATCGGCAAACTCTTAGGAAGATGGTTTAACATATAGTTAGACACGTAGCAGATGACTACCTTCCCCATTGCCAACGCCTCAAGCGTCAGCATCCCGAATGTCCCGCAATGGAGTTGGTCGATAATCACATCTGCCTTACGGTACACTTCCTGTGCCCGCGCATGAGGTATCCCGTGTACCAACTGGAAATCGAAATCTTCCCCCTCGTTCATCTGCATCACCGCGTCTACGATAGGCTGTGTTCCCTTGAAGTATCTGCTCGTGGGAGCGTGGACTATCAGGGGCCGTTTGTTCTCGGCCTTGACGGGCTTGTAGACTTCCAGGTCAACCAGCCGGGGAGTCACGTACACATGGTCAAAGTATGGTTTGACGTGATCGTACAACTCCATGTCCTTGATCGTGCAGAAGGGTGAGAGCGCAGCCATTTCCTTCAATGAGGTCACAATCCTTTCTTCGTCCTCAACCTTCACCCTGGCGTGGGGATTCTGTTTCAGCGCAACACTCAACTGCCGCGCCTCGCTCCCGCATATATGCCAGATGATCGTTCCCCCATCCTTGAGGACTAAATCGGGACTGTCCGCATGGGCAAAGTAGAACTCATAAATGTCATAGCCGCCCAACTCATACGGTTGTGTCAGCGCATATCCCGCGTACCGATCCTCATTGAATTTGAGATAGGTCTTAAGGGTGTCAGCAAATCGACAGTAATGTCCGAGCCTGTTTAGTTCCTGTGCAGTTACACCCATCTGGTGGGCAACGTCTGATATACCAAGAAATACTCGCATAAATCAGTGGGGCGGGTTTTGGCCCGCCCCATCCTTAGTTAGTAGTTTACCGAATCAACGATGCGGTCGTTCTTCAACACGGCAGTCTTACCAAGTATGTTAAACTGCGTGTGTGTGAACGCACCAGCCGTAGCCGCAGCAAACCTGACGATTAACCGCTCACCGCGAACCGCAGTCGCAAACGGAGTCGTAAGATTGGCTTCGCCGAGTTGCAGAAGGGTATCGCTGGCAACAGCCTGATCTCCACCCATCTGTACCCCGTCCGAGAGTTGGCCTTCACTGTAGAGCTTAACAGCCCCCGTGTCGCCAACATTAATACCCGCGTACAACAGCGTGTTTTCACACTGATCGTCCGCGTCGGTCACATGACCGTTGATCCCGTTGTTCACAAACTTCTCGCCGGAGATAGCTACTGAACACCCATCAGCAATGTCCTGATCGCCGTAAAGCGTCAGACCATTCGCGCCGATACAAGATGCCGCCCCGGCGGTTATCAGGAACACGGGCGAATCCTGACGAAGCGCACCTTGTAGGTACGCCCGCCATGCGCGAGTGCCGTTGATGGCATCCAACACCATACCCATCGTGGTATAGGCGGAGAACAAAAGCTCTCCCGTGCTATTACCGATGGCGTTGGTTCCAGCCGGTGCAGCAGCACCAACCTGGAACGTCACTTTGGTTTCACTCGCCCAATTAACGGTAGCCGCTGTTCCGCCCGTACCAAGATCAGGTACGTACTGAATAACGATCCGTGGGTCCTTGTCAGCCACCAAGATTGCATGCGGGACCGTTACAGCCAACGCACGACCTTCTAAAATCTGTGCTAAGTCCATTAGTCCCTCCTACAGGTAAGCGTTCACGAACATAGCGTGACGGGATTCATTACCGACGAGCAACGAGAAGAGACCACGATAAGTGTCAATGATCTTTTCCGACTCGCCAATGTTCTTCGCTTCGGGATAGAACATATCCCGATCAAGCGTCTTGAGCATGATACGGTCGAGGTCGAGAACGAATCCCCACCCCTCAGTGATCGGGACATCAAGCAACGGCAACGCGACCAGATGGGCCGTGATACCGCGACACTTGTAGGTCATAATGTCCAGACCGAACACACTGGACTTCGGACTGATACGAACCTTGTCCTGACCAAAGTTGGAAATGAGGTCCACCACGTTCCCGGCGGCGAACACCCACACTTCGGTAGCGTCAGGATTCTGTGACTTATAATCACCGATGTAGTTTCGGAAACCACTCTCGGTCATTATGCCATTGTAGTCCTTGAACAGCGTACCGTCGCGCAGATAGTGGTTGAACCCACCGGCCATGCGAATGATGGAATCATTCGAGCCGGTCGTGGCGCGACCACCGAACATCAAGGTCTTTTCCTTCTTGATGCGGTACTCGCGGTACTTCTGTCCCTTGAGTTCGGTTCGCTTGGAACCGGACCCACCAAAATGCGTACTCACCTTGTCGTTGGTGCGGGTGATCGCATACTGGATTTTGCAAAGCTGCTGGTAGTTGTAGACGTTTGAATCGACAACCGAAGCCGTGCGGTAATTCTCGTCGTTCTCCGCTAACACCGGAAGCATGACGTGGAGAATATCTCCAGACTTCCAGCTTGCAGAAGTCTTACCGCCCTGACTCACCGCTACCTTGATGACGGTAGCAGACGCCGGAGCGACGTTGACCCTGCGGATGTCATCGACACGCGGGTTATACAGAAGCGTGCCGAGGACGAGAGTATAACCGCCAGCGACAACCGTTACGCTCGTACCGGCAGATGATTCAGTGGTTCCTACCGCGATGGTATGCGGAATCTCTGATTTCTCCTGCCAGTCTATGCGTACATTGTGAGCCGGATTATCTGCCAGCTTCGCAAGAATGGTTGTCAACGGCGTCAACGAAGTGTACGAGTCGAACATGCTTGCGTGCATGTCAACCGGTGCTTCATTGGTCGTCAATAAATTCTCAAAACCACCAGTTGTAACGATTGTAGGGATACTGTATGAGGCTGCTTTATTAGCCACTACTTAGTCCCTCCCCTTTGGTTTTGAAGTAGTTACTGCGGCTGTACGTATTCCTCCTTCGGAGCAATGTCGTGTCGCCGCTCATCGTTCTGTTCTTGAGCGAGTTCGTCCTTCGATTTGCTGTCCGGCTCCGGCACCTTGCCTGATCCCGGTAACACGGATGATCCTGCGGCTGCGGCCTTCACTGTGGCTGCGGCCTCCCCGGCTTCTCTCGCCTTTTTTATCGCGTCTGGAGATGCGCTCATTAGAGCGTTGGCGGCTTCGATCAGATTCCCCTTGTACTGTGGGGCCAGAGACTCAATCGCCTGCGGATGTTTCACGGCGAACCTCGTAAGGTCGTCCTTTGAAAACTGACTCCGCGAGGCTTCGTCGAGTTCCCCCTGGTTGTCCCTGAACTCCTGATAGTGCTGGCCGAGTATGGTCTGTGCCAACATCCGCTGCACCGTCTGCATTTCAGGATTGGGTTGTACTTCGGGCGTAACTTCGGGCTTCGCTGTGGGTGTTGCTTCGGACTTTACTTCGGGCTTCTCTGCCGGTTTTTCGTTTACCTTCTCCCACGCTGTGGCCTCCAGCGTTTCGAGGTAATCATCTACCGTGCCAAATCCCGCTGCCGTTGCAATACCCTGTAGCTCTTCCATCTTTCCGGCTAACGTAGTTAGCCTTGCCACTTCGGCTTCGTCTGGACCTTCCGGTTTTTGGGCCGGTGGATCGTCCGTCGTTCCCGGTTGTGACTCAACCTTCGGTTCTTCCGCCATCTTGCTTCTCCTTCAACTTCATTAGTTCTTTCTCAGCCTGTCCCGCACGGGCTATGATCGTCAACCGCGTACCGCGAATCTTGTTGATGAGATTCAACTGGTAGCGGGCGCAATCGTACTCGTACTTGTTCAGGCCAAGCGTCGCGCATTTTTGTACCGCCTCGTTGTAGAGGCTGGACAAAATCTCGTCGTCTACGGGGAAATCCTCGTGGGCCATTAGTTTCGCAAGCCGCTGTCCGTGCAAGATGTCAACAGCGAGTTCTTGGACTCGCTCTTCAGTCGGCCTGAGACACGGCAAGACCCCCGACAACTTCCCGATGAAATCTCTCATCGTCTGTTCTCCGAGGGAGTGTATTTACCAGTCGAACCCCGCCCCGTATTGCGTGTCGCCGCAGCGTCAGGCTGTACGTCTACACCAAGTCCGCCCCCTGCCTTTGTGTTACCGAGAGCTTCATTCATCTGCTCGATATAGGCTTGGTGTTGCTCGATGTGACTGTCAATCGCCTCTGTAGTAACGGAGTCATCGTCCGACTGCTCTATCAATTCCCTGTATCCTGAATGTAATTCTATGTGCAATCTGTGATTATCAAGCTCGTGGACTTGGAGTTCTAACCCATACCCAAGCGCGTAACTCTCCCTGTCCACAATCGCCTGTTGCAGTTCATCCGGCGGCAACAACCGCTCTTTGTTCGGTAGTTGGAGAAGGTCGTTGTGGACCTCCCTGACAACTCTTTGGTCGTAGTGGGGATCGTTCAGGATCATCGGGAGTGATTCAATCCACCGCCGAACCATTGCCGGGTCGGTTGCGGATAAATTCGTCTCAACCGCTACCCTGTAGGCAAGATTGAGTTCTCCCGGTGCAACGGTGAGTTTTCTTCCCGCCCAATCAAAGACCTCGTGGGGTTTGTCCCCCTTGAAGAAGTTCCACAACGTCATTTGGGCCTGAACTGCGGGAGCGATGTAGGTATCTACTATCCGCTCAATCAAATGCTGACTGAGACTCATTCCCCCGCTTACTAATTCAGATACAGCCGTGGCCGTTTCGGTCCTGTCGGGATTAACCCCCTGTGTGTAGTCCGAGAGTTTCATCCCCTGTTGCATCTCTTTTTTAAGGACGGCGTAATGCTCGAAGGTATCCTGTCCAAGTGCGGGACGTTCGAGGGGGGCTATCACCTTTCTTACATCATCTGTTATCCCCCCCGCCGCGAGGTCGATCTTTAAGACCTGATCGTTAGACGACTCTATGTATTCAGGTATCTCCTGTGTCGAGTTGGAGTCCGCAATCCACGTCACATACACCTGTCGGTTGGCCGAATCCATTGACTGGTTCCTTTTAACGAACGCCTCAATGAACGTATCCTCAATCGGCTCCACGATCCCCATAGGGAACAATCTCCCCTGTTGTTCATCTACGGCGGGCCAGTGGAACAGCTTCCATGTCGGTAACGGCAGGTCGTTTTCCTTGAGGGCCAGTAGTTCAGTCCTATTCCCGATCTCAATGATTAGGTCTTTCCACTCTATCACCTGCTGGTTGTCACCGAAGATTGGGAACAACCCACGGATCGACCAGACCTCCACCACCCTGTCCCCGTACTTGTCGTTCTGATCCTGCTTCGAGAACGTCTCGTTTTCGGATTTGACGTGCTGGTAGAATAGGCTGGATTGGAAGGTAGACTTCTGTAACTTCGCCTCGTCGAACTTGTAGTGGGTATCTTTCTGTCTGTTGAGGGCGATCAACTCCGACATCATCTGTAACGACTGAACACCCACGATTCGGATGTCCTTGACCTCGGGAGCCGTCGGGTCTATTCTAACCCGCCGAATATCTACCGAAGTAGTCTCGGGGAAATCCGCAACCAAGTTCTGCTCAAAGAGGGGCTTGCCGTCCTTGATGACGATTTGGTTGGTATGGGGATCACGGACGGGAACCTTCTCCCACCGCCGCGCCCAATGCGTGTGAGCACAACTTCTGCCAGCATAGAGAGCCTGGTATATCGCTTTGTCCGCGTCGGCCTCAAACCCCACCCCGTCAGCGGCCATATCGAAGTTGGCCTGCTGTATCTGTTCAGCTTTGTCTAAGCGTTCGTCGCGGTAGTTGGGTCTGCCCGCCATGCTTAACTTGATGTAAGGCTTCTTACTGAACAGGGCCGCACGGGCCGTGGCGCGAAGGGAGTTGATGTTATTGTATATGTCCGCCGGAACCAGCGAAGATCGGTCAGGGTATGCGTCGTATCTACGTTCGAGTTCTTCGGGAAGCAAACAGCGACACAGTCGCTCTCTCTGATTGACCGAATCAAAGAACGGCCCCATCATCTGCTCGGAATCTTCAAAGAACGCGATTGCCCGCTGAAGTATATCTTCTGTTTCGTTAGCGGTGAATCCCGCCATCTTCGGCATAGAATAGCCCCCCTTTCACCCATTAAACACTGTGGGCGTAGTACAACACAATCACAATGTCTGTAGAAATATCACAATCCCACTAATCTCAGTAGGGAACCCGCTAAGTCAGTAACGGATATATACACGAATGCAACCACAAGGCCGACGAACAGCAATGCCAGACCCACCAAGTACAGGGATGCCACCCACCAAAATAGATTATAAGCGGTTCCCGAAATCGACCCCCAACTTTCAAGGTCCCTGTTGTAGACAATTAGAAACGCTACAAAGGAACCAGCAAACCAGAGGAAACCCAAAAACCCCTGAGTCGGCTGTAATAACGAGTTCCACCATGCTTCCATGATATTCTCCTATAATCCTGTTCGCATCCCCAACCGTGGACGCTTCCTCGTTTCCTTGTTGTTGCGCTTTACCAGACCCGGAAGTACCTGCATGGTGTGTCCCACCACCACCGTCTGAGCCGAGTCCTGTAAGTGAGATGCTTCGTTTTTGTCCGGCTGTTCAGTGTCCCCGTTCTCTGGATAACAGTACCCGCCCATGAACCCCTCGATGAGTAGTTCCATGCGCGGAGACAGTTGGATACCGGGATTCCCGTCTCTGCGGAGCCTGAATACTCTCCGCATTTCCTTCAAGCGCGGACCCTCGTTGTCTCTCGTTCCCATCTCTCCGGGGATAAACCGGACGTTTACCCGTCTGTTACCTATCGCAAAGCTCCGCTTGATCTGGTCGTAGTCATTGACCGCCCCGCTCTGTGATTTGTTCCGGTAGCGGTTCTTCATGTCCGGGGGACCGAAATGTATCTCTGCGTTCTTCTTGCGGTCGTACATGGTGTTCATCAACTCAAGGACATCATCGCAGAAGTCCTCAAAGCCGATGTCATACCCCTGCAACTCAAGATGTCCGACGAACTGATCCCGGCTATTGAATTGCCAGATCGTACACGCGGGGTAATGGAAACCCAAATCCCAACCAATGAGAACGGGTTTACCGTCGATAAACTCCGGCTCCTCGTCGTACACAAAGGTCTTTTTGTCAAAGTCAGGAAAGACCGGCTCACCCGCAGGCGTAGCGAAGGACTTGTGAATCTCCCGCGCTATCATCCGGTCGTCCATAGAAGTAGTCAGGGCTTTCAACCACTCCTCACCGTGTTCCGGGTGAAGATCGTAGTCGAGGTCAATGCGATTGATCTCGCTGAACTTCTTGTTCTTGTTGGACCAGATGTCGTGGAAGAGGTTGTTTTTACCATTAGGAGTGGATACCGCGATTAGTTTTCCTTTCGCCCCAAGAGTGGGAGCCATGCCGGTATAAACTGATCGCACCGCTTCCTGAAAGGCCATCTCGTCAAAGAAGGCTTCGGTAAACCCAAACGAACGCGGCCCCTGGCGTTTCAAGGGAAAGGCTCTTACCGATCCACCCGCCGCAAACTCAATATACATCTCGTTGCATTTAACCATCGGGTTGCGGTTCTTCATCCACGTTGGCAGTTCTTCGTGCATGAACTCGATCCGGTCGATAAGCTCCTGCGCCTCGACTTCTCCAATGGTCATTACCGCGCCCTTGTAGACCTCTTTCCCCGGAACTACTCCCGTGCCCGCGAATTTGGATCTCCAGAACTGACGGAGCATACCAAGCCACGTAATGACTAATCTTCGGGACTTGAGGATGATATTCTTCTGATTCTCCTCGAACTGGCGATTGCAGTCTTTCAGGTAGGGAAACTGCGGGAAGATGCGTTTGGACTCATTCTCCTCGTCGTAGGTCTTGACGAACTGAGCGAAGTACCACAGGTCGTTTCCGCACAGCGCAAACTCCTGATTGTGCGATTTGGTCAGTTCTACCGCAACTTCTTTTTGTTCTGTGGAATACTGAGTCGTGCCTACGATGTCTGAGACATCAAGTTTCTGGTCTCGCAATCTTCCCCCTCAAGTGCATCAAGCTCTCTCGCAATGTCCCCGTCACATACCTTTTTCAGTTCGCTCAGGTACATATAGATCAAATCACCGGGGACATCGAGAGAGTAACCTACGGCCCGCTTGTTCTTAATCAACTGCCGATCAATTCCGTGTGAGGACAACTCATTTCTGAGACGCCACACATAGCGGATACCGTACTCCCCTAATTCTTCTGACGGAACGCAGCCCCCCACACGCCCCGTCAGTCTCGCAAGTACCAGTAGCATGAACAACCGAAACAATTCATGCGACAGGTAAAACTCTTCTTCACCTATGAATATCAGGTGCCGTCTATGTCCGTTCGGTCTTTGTGCCAACTTCCCTGTTAGCTGTACTGCCAGATTCACACTCCACACCCCGCCAGCCGCAGTTTCAGCTTTTCCATCATCGCCACCTCTGTTCGGTGCGGCATCCGAAGGGTGGGGTCTAACGGTGGGGTCGTGTAGTCGCAACACTCTATTTCGGGCCGCAGAGACACCTCCACCAGACTATCCAGACATAATTCGTGTTGTCTGCGCGCAATGGAATGGATGGTGTCGGTTGGACTTAACGGCACCTCTCCCCGCACAATCCATTTGCCGAGATCAATCTTCTTATCTATCCGGTGTACCGTCACGCCGATAGGCTGATTGTGGTAGATCGCCCATTTGAGTGAGTCCAGACCCCGGACCTCCGGCAACCAGCCCGGATGGGCGTTGAGGACAAAGTATTTCTCCACAAACCAGTCCGGCAGTAGTTGGGCGCCGCCAATGACGTAACGGCCGTCGGTCGGTAGTTCCTCTGAGATTTTCTCCCCTCCCGCAATCAAATCTGCCAATTCACCCCAGCCATCCGATTCCAACGCCTCGCCAACCCCAAGATCATACAAGGGTTGACGGACCTTTCGATCAATCCACGGAATCTCGACTATCGTTGGACGTATTCCCCGGAGTGCATACCGCATGAGGAGTTCCTGAGTTTTCCGGTGCGGGCGGTCGTATGTGAGGAGGTAGATCATTTCGTCCTCCCCATAACAAACCGTGCTATCGTCACGCCTATAAAGCGGCCCACAACCGCTCCGATGGCCATTCCCACAACAAAACCGATGATAATTAATAAGTCCTGACTCACTTCTTCCTCCGAATCGGATCATTGGGAGTGAAATACTCTTCCATCTTCGGGGAACTATTGCGCCACCTGCCGAAAAAGAACCCCGCGAGGAAAAACCCCACGAATATGAGAATACATTCGATCACTTCATCCTCCGTACCTTTACAAAACAGGCAATAGCCGCTATCACCAAAACCCCGATAGGCACAATCACCCAGGTTACGTCAGTGGGCATTACCAGAACCTCGATAACAACCACAGCGCACCAACCACCGAGCCGATCAAAACGCCAAACGCGATAAGAAACATACCGACCTCGTGAGATAATGGCATCTGCGGGTCAAACAGTGGATACTCCGGCCACTTCGCGCGGCGGGTAGGGTTGGTTATGGACAAATGTATCACACTGTGTATAGGTTCCTCCACAGCGTCTTTACGCATCATCAACTGCTGACCCCTCATCAGCCTGTTGGCGTACCACATCATCTACGATCTCCTTGATCTAAGCGGGGCGGGCGCTTCCCATTCACCAGAATGCTTATGTGTGTCGGGGTCGGGGTGCTGTGCATTAAGCATCTCAACTACATAGTCTGCTTGCATCTTGTCGCTAAAAGAACATTCCGCGACAACAAGACCGTCGGGTTGGGCGAACGTAACAACATACACGGGCTTCGTGTGGTTACATCGGGCGCAGAATTGGTTTGCCGTATATTCGCGGATTGCTCTTAGTGGTGTTTGATTATCCATCATCTCACCCTCAGAGTAAAATATGGGAATCTGTGTTTTACCATCATCTATGCAAACCTTTGCCTACGAAATCTGTTTCGTTACCAAACCGTAAGTTGTTGTCACCAAACACGCCCTCATCTTGAACGGCTGGACCGCCAGCATCCCGTGGAAGCGTTCATCCACAGCCTGCCGCCTATCACTACCGGCGGTATAGCCGTTGTTTATGCGGCGGACTGGAATCGTACGATTCGAATTCTCCCCTATGGTACCAGTGGGCGCCATACCTAAGTCGTTGTGGGACAAGAGCGGCCAGGCAGTATTCCCGTTCGAAATAGGCATATCGGCGCCAAGTCGGTACCGGTTGCGTCGACTACCTGACGTCAAACCTAACCCATTGTAATGTTGTGTTTTAGCTTTCAAATCACTCATACCCTGATCGAAAAGACGTCGTTCCGTCGACACTGGTTGAATTCCTATTTTTACCGACATAGGGGCTCTGACTCTGCCCCCATGCCAGCCTGTTATGCGCCGGTTCAATCCCGGTTTAACATCCATCGTACACGCTTTATCGCTTTCGTTATCCACCTATCTACATCCATGCCAAATGCCCATAATCCACGAGCCGCTAAAAGCGCAAATCCTAAATGCGTTAGTAATTCAGCTTCTCGGTCGGTCATTCCGGCCTCACATGACCACCGATCACCCGGAAGCCTCCGATTCGTGATAATCGGGGCCGAAGCAGGCACGCCCGACCTCCCTAAATCCAGCCTCTAATTTGCGGGTCTCTACGAGTTGGTAAACACCTACCGTCAGCGTCTCGCCGATCTGTAGGAGGTGTTCGACCTTTTCAGTGGCCGACACACCGCCGCCATCGTAGGCTATCGCGTAAAGCTCTTTTGGTAGTTCACACAGCAGGGGGGTTGCCATGATTGAATCTCCTTGAAATAGGATTAAATTTGTCTAATTTCATTATTGCATTACCAATGCTTCAAAATTCGATAAGTATTGCTTATCCCGGTCGTACATGACCACCGTACACCCATTTCTGCCAGCCGTCCTTACCGGATGGCACTATCACTACCCGCTTTCTTCATCTCACACTCAACTGTCCGATTTTAGCGGAAAGATCACGTCGCACACTCAACAACTCTGCCAGCTTACGAGCGTTCTTCTCTTGAATCTCTCGAATCTGCTGAGCCAGTTGGTATCTATTGCCCGTATATGTCATATCACCCTCATTTCCCCACACGGCCAAAGGTCAGTCATCGTCGATCCCCCAACAGGGCTTGTGCCAATGTTTCCACTCGATTTCCTCGGAGTCGAAGGTTTGCAATACCTCGCCAGCGTTAATCTTCCGCTGACAGTACCAACAATGACGCTCACCGTAATCCTCCGGCACCAATACCGCGAACCGTGATTTCCCCACTATTTCTCCCTCAGGCATGGGACTCCTTGTTCACACGCTTAAGTATTTCTGTCATACCAGCAACCCACGACTGATCGAGCACCACTGGCAGCCCAATAGATATTGCGCATTGAAGTGATCGCAAGCACTCCATAGGGTCGTGTATCTCAATATTGGTTCCAGCATATTTCACAGATAATCCTCCACCGTACTCTCCGTCACCGGGCTGTGCTGGAGCGATTTTTGTTTCTCCAGACTTGTCCGCTTACCACACCTGCAGATTACGCTCGTAACCCGAAAATCACTGTCACTGTGGTTCATTTCCAGCATCTTCCTCATTTGGTCAAACTCTTCAAACTCCTCGCCACAATGGGCACAGAAAAGCGTCATAAGAAATCCTCCATCGTTGAATTGGTCACGGGGCTGTGCTGGAGCCAGTCGGCCAGTTTGGGCCGTGCCCCGAACATATTTCGCACATCGGGGGACGAGTGCCGCATCAACCACTCCTGATGCTTCTGAATGTGGCGGATGATGTCATCGTTCATTTCGATGGGGCGGTCGTCGTCCTCCAAAGGCTCCCAACAGCCCGCGTGCCTCATTCCGCCTCCTCTGCCTTCTTTATGGCGAGTAGAAGTTGACCCCGCCAGTAACCCTGCTCCTCCTCCTCAAGCGGCTCCAAGTGCCATTTACCCATAAATGTCTCTTCGCTGTACCTCCCCAATCTCTCACTCAGCTTCCTACAAACATCCAGCAGGTCGGGTGGATCAGGTTGGGGCATTGAAAACTCGGTGATGCGGGAGTCCATCACTCACCCTCCTCCCGCAACTCCGCCCAACCCGTCTCCGTTGGAACCAGCCACTTGATTTGCCAGGGGAGATTATGGGGAAGCCCGTAGGGGAGCCGTGACTGCTTGCACTTTTCGCACATATCACCCTCTGAGGGGCTATCACACAGCTTGCAACGCATCACTCACCCTCCTGCTGCTCCGACAGACCAGATATTAAGCCTGACGCCAACACTTCACAGGCGGAAGCCGTTAAACGAGCGCGAACAAGGGTCTCCCGCAACTCAACAAAGAGGCCATCACCGGATATCGGCTCATCGTTTCGGCGTAGATGGTCAGCGGCACCAAAGAGATAGTCACACAGTTGCTCAATGCTGGATAGTGCTGACGTAACCAAAGCAAGCGTCTTTTGAGCGTCCTCCAACAACACCGGACCCGTTATATCTTTGGGGTTTTCCTTCATTTCTCCTCCTTTTGCCAGTGGTCTACAGGGGTGGTTATGTAGCGATGTGGATATAAACGCCAGACCGCACTTATCACAGTGAAATACACGATAATCTCGCCACAGGTTCATAGAGGTCGAAACCGGACGCCACTCGCGCTTAGGACGCCAACGGGGTCCGATCATTTCGACTCCTTCTGCTAACGCCCCGCCCGCTCAGCCGGGGTTGCCTTTCCGGGGATACGTGGTTCATCTATTGGCCTTTCTTTACTCTCAGCGGGGCTGGAGTCACGATAGGTCGAGAGAACACGGGGTTCACCTATTACCTCCCTGACCTGTACCAAGCGGTACACGCCAATGAAGCGCTTCTCGCCGATCAGCACGCAATCGGCCATATCAGGCGATCCATCCAACCCACACTCCTCCGTGTCGTAGAGGTAATACTGGCTCGGTAACTCTGTCATTTCTTCTCCTTCTGCTTAGATAAACATTCAAGGGCCGTGACTATACGGCGAAGTTCGAGCATAAAACTCACGCGAAACGTGCCCTCACCGTGGCAAAAGGTGGGATCATGAGCCACATACTCTGCGACTGTGGCAAATGATTCAGAACAACTATGGCACCAGTATTTCACTTCTCTTCCTTCTGCTTGTCTTTCACGAATTTAATCTGCCGCTTTGCACTCTTCTCCAACTCTATCAGTAGCTTATCCTTATCTTGACCGTAAAGGTCCGGTATCTCCAGTAAGCCAGCCTTTTCATCACGCGGAGAATCAGCGGTATGGGACCCTTTCTCTCCCCCCTGTGCGATCCGGGGTACCCCCATCCTCATAACGAGGTCCCAGTGTTCTTTGTGGTGGGTCTGGATGTCCTTGGCCATGTCCCTGAGCCTGTCGTTCAGCCTCTCCGTGGTGTCTACTTCGATGGTGTGCTTGCCTACCCTCACCTGTACTGTCTTGCCCTTCTTGGTATCCCTCTCTACCTGTGCATCCACGAACTGCGTTACAAGCTCAGTAAGCAGGGTATCATCGGTATGTATCAGCTCGGTGAATGACTCCAACAACAGGCCCCTGAGTATAGCAGGGTTAACATCTGCCTTTTCCTTCTCCAGTCGTATGATGATGCGGTTCACTGTCTTAGGTATAATCTTGAGTTGTTCCGCTATAGATGCCTCATCTATGCCTCTTAGGTGTAGAGTGGCTACCTTTCGATCTCTGGATGCCCTGTGTTGTACGGTAGACGTATCATCTAAGCCTTGTGGTAGCTCTGAGGGGTTGTTTATGGAGGGTTGGCGCTGTTGTGTCGTTGTGGCCGCTTGTACGCCTAAGTCATCGTCTGCCACTGTGGCGGTCTGTTCTGTCATATTGGCATGATACACGCCTGCATTATACCTTGTCTATCACAATTTGTCAAGTTTACGCCTTATCTACATATGTGGATAGGCACATAATGTACGCAATAAAAGCCTCATTTGTCGTATTGACAAAAGCCAAACTATTGGGTAGTGCTACATAGTACGCTAACCCCCACAAATCAACCCCCCGGCTGTAATGGTCGGGGGGCGATCTTTTGCAGTTTACTGAACATTTGTTGTTAAGCACGTTTATATCCCCATAGCCCTCCTTCAAATTAGAATCTGTTCGCGGTTGAATATCTGGTTGAGCTTGCGTTCAAGTTTGGCAACAGGCAGTAGGGGCAGAGCCGCAACAGGGTACAGTCTGGACGCCTGTGTTTCTAATAACTCCTTTTTGCGCTCACGCTCTTTGCTCCGATACTCGCGGTTGTACCGGGTCATTGAGTGTTTACGCATATTCTTGAGGTGGTGAGATCGGGCGCACGGCTTGCACCACTTAGCGCTACAACCACGGTGTGATATGTCAGCGGGACAAGTGGCACAGGTCCGCTCTACGCCGCTCTTTCGCATACTTCAACCTCCTTGTTGTATTTCTTGCGGTGTTCCGCCCCGTGACACCTACGGCAGAGCCATTCAACCTTGAGCGGCTTCGTGTAATCGTCGTGGTGCCCCTCTATTCGTGCCACTTTGCGTTCACACCTCTCACAAGAGGTCGGCTTGATGATCTTGCGGCTACGAACGGCGTTCCCTAAAGTGATATGCGCCCTCCGCTTGGCGGGGTTTTCCCTCTCCCAACGCATCCGCGCCTCTTGAGATGTTGGTGGGGTATCCCCACGACGGATAGCAAAACAGGTTGTGCATTCGGCTCGGCGGTGGTATTTTCCGCCCGGCTTATAGTAAAACTCGTCCAGGGGTTTTACTTGGCCGCAGTCTTTGCACTGCTTAGTTGCGCTCTGAGGGAAACCATACCTTTGATTGTGGGCTTCCCTCTTTGCGCGATAGTTAGCCGCCGCGTGTTGCTTACAGCAGTCCTTGCACTTATTGAGGTGTCCGTCGGCCATCTCATAATGTACGTAGAACTCTGAGATGGGCTTACGTTCACGACAACAGATACAGGATTTAGAAGGGCAAGGAATCTGAGTCATCGTCATCCCCTTGTGCCGGTTCGGTGTCGGCTCCAGTGTTATCCGCTTTCGATCCGAGGAACACAACCTTGTACGCCTTCACGCCGTAATGCCATTTCTCCGCGCCCTCTTTGTCCTTGTACTGACGCTTTTCGATTGATCCCTCAACGTAAACCTCACGGCCCTTGCTGAGATATTGGGCGCATAGGTCTGCGAGCTTGCCCCACACGGTGATATTATGCCACGTGGTAGCCTCTTGCTTCGATCCATCGTCGGCTTTCCAGGTTTCGGTTGTGGCAATACCGAACGTACAACGCTTGCCGTCGAGCTTCGGGTCTTGACCTAATCTGCCCACGAGTATCGCTTTGTTTACGCTCATCTAATCCTCCTTGAATGTTCCGTATTTTTCGCTGTATTCTTTCAGCACCACCGTTAATGCGCGGTTGGTGTCCTTTAGATGCTCATTGGCCCGCTCTTGTCCCTCTCTCGCGTCGTCTACTGTCTTTTTTGCGAATTTGACCGCCTCCCTCCATGCATCTTGCTCAGAGAAACAGAACACCCGCCAGTCCGTCCTTATCTTGTCGCGCCGCTGATTACCGCCCCATGTCTTTCCTTCGTAAAAGATATAACTGTCTGTGCGCCTCTCGTACTCACGTTTCTCTATCGTTGATGGCACACCCAAGAGGCTAACCTCGTATGCTATGGGCATTTCTAATCCTCCTTGAAATATTCTTCGTCGTCCAGTATTGGCTGATCGAGACACCTCAGCATCCGTTCAAGCGTCTCGCGTAATTCTGTCATCGCCTCAGACTCGTCACCGTCCGCAATAAGCCCAACCGGGTCCGTTGTCCGTGAGTTTGGCTTGTCGTCATCGTAGTAAACCTCGTAAATGCCAAGAAGCGGCCCACCCACACTGTCTCTTATCCGCACGACGCGGTGGTTCCACGTCATACATCCTCCTTGATTGTGAAGTGCTTGTCTAATGCGGCGGCGAAGTCGGACCAAAGAATACAATACCAGTCGGCCAACTTGTCGGCCAAGCCGTGTTTCTCTGCGATTAGATAGCCAACCTTAACCCGCCACATCATCTGTCCGTCCCACCTCCACATAAGCAACCGATAGGGGCGACTGTATTTTGCGGGGAGATACCGCTGCCTATCTTCGGTCAACTTCTCCCACCAAGCGTTAAGTCTGTGGTCTGTGGGCTTTTTCTTCGTCCGCTTGACCTCGACATAGAAATGCTCCTCTATCCCGCCGATCAAATCCGGTTGCTCGTATCCCTTGCGGGCCTGACCGAACGACCGCTTGCAATCGGGGAACCACCTGCGCCAGAGCTTCGCCGCTTCCCGCTCACCCTCTGCACCCTTACGGCGTGAGTTTACGCTCATGCGTCCCCCTCAATGACTTCCATCACGACTTTCTTACAGGGAAGATCGAATACGTTGATCCCCCTGCGTATCCGCTCGTTTTCGTCCTTCACACCCTGATTGTATGACGGCGCGTGAACGGCCCCGGTGGTGTCTGGCTCGAAGTCCATCAGCTTCTCAGGCTTCTCGTCACCGTCGATGATGGTGAATACACCCTCTAAATCGTTACAGAAGAATGGTGAGTGTTCTTTCTTCACCGCTTCCCGTATCCTACTGCGTTCAGCGGCTACGCCACGCTTCTCGCCGAGGTTGTGACCACGCTGAAAGTCTTTGTTCTTGTCGTCCTCTGGGAATATGGCCTGCATCAACCGCTCCGCCCCTGCCCTCTCCCTTGCTTCGTCCAGCAGGAAGTTGATGCGGGTGACCATCTTATCAAACGCTGACTGCACCGCGCTGTGATCGTCTGTCCATACGATATTCTCCGGCACCTCACTCATCCGATACCTCCCGTGGTGAATCGCTCATCCTGTCTCATTGATAACATCTTTTTGTATTCGTGTGCGGTGAACCTCTTGGGACGAACGCGGCAAAAACCATACTCGGCTACGGCACTTGAGACGGCGGCACCCAATATTTCGTCGTTGCTTGTTCGGACTAAAGTGTGTTGCATAACTTCGTCGTTCCCATCCATAACGACGACCACGAGAGGCACCTCCCTCTTACACCTACGCTCAGACTTTTCGAGGGCCTCGTGTAGTTTTGCTTGTTTTTTTGCGATCCAATCACGTAGTAGAAAGCCCAACCCGCCTGCGAGAAGAGACAGACAAACGAGAGAATATAGATACTCACTTATTCTGACGCACAACTCATTCACTTTCCACCTCCTGTATCGTTACTTTGACGCAACGGGCATCGCCAGCCTTACGCTTAATTTTATACCACTCGCGGTCCATCGTCCCTATTGCGTTCGTTTTACAGCGCATCACAGTACCCCAACACCACGAGTCATTCTTGCTGCACCGCCACTTCACACACCAATACACCTGCTCATCCATCTGAACCTCCTGTTATTTTTTTGGTTATCTCGGCTATCGAAGTCATGCCGCCGCCCGATGATTCGCGGGCATTGCGCTTTATCTCGTCGTACTCATCATCTCCGAGTTTCGTGAACTTCTCGCCCTCAGAGCCTTTCGCCGGTCCTGAGTTCTTGTAGTTTCCCTCGACTATCTTGGTTAGGTTGGTTGGGTTGAGTATCCAATCGAACGAGGCCCGCCACTCTCCCTTGCGACCCGACAGGAAATCCGATAAGTGAACCTGGTGGAACAACCACTCCCACCATTTCCTGTTGTCGTGGTCGCTAATCCGGGCTGACGCTGTTTTGATTCGCTTGGGTGTCAGGTCGCGGACTTTGGGAAGGGTTGGGCAATGCTCGTGAAACAAATCGACCAAACCCTGAGCTTTATCTTTTTCGGTATCAGGTTCGGTATCAGTTTCAGTTTCGGTATCAGTCTCGGTATCAGTGCTTGCTATAGGGTATCGTATAGGGTATCCCGAAGTATCCCCATAGGCTATAGTTAACTTGTAGTAGTCACAGAACTTAGCTACTAATTGCGTACAGGGAAGCCCATTTAAGACATTTTCAACCGCCTTTTGGTGTTTACTGTTGTTGAGATTGACGTGCGGATCGTACTGGAGTTGGTTCCGAATCCACAAAAGCAGGTCGTCTTGGAGCACCCATTTCACCTTGATTAGTTCTTTGATCGAGGCCGTGATTTTGCCTGTTGGGAGTTTGGTCTGGTCGGCAACCGTCATCGCCTCGCCGGGGCCAAATACGAATATCCCCGCCATGTTGTTTATTCTGGAGTGTTTCAGTGTCATTAGGACAAACCTGGCGTTTGCAGATAACGCCCTATACTCAGGGCTGTCCAGCATGACTGTATGTGTCGCTCGATAATTCCCTCTGTCTGTCACCTCACACCCTCATCCTTGAGTAAAAAGCTCTCCGTTGCTATTAATATTGATTCCTTCGCCACGTCCACTTCTCCGAACACCCGCAATGTGGACAAAAGTTTGGCGGTCCCGGTAATGTGAAACCGCGCCCACATTGACGGCAGAGCCATATGGGAAATACTCGCTTGAGAACGCTCCACCAGATCGTCGAAGTTGACGACCTCCATATTCGCTGCTTAATTTTCATAGTCTCATCCTTGAGCTTATTGGTCTTCCTCACCCTTCACGGACGCCTCCTGGGGGGCGGGGGGGCGCTGCTCGTCGATCTTGGCGTCGAGGATGGTGTTGGCATCAACGAACAGCACGTAATCGTCGTTTAAGCCCTCGACCTCATCGCAACCGTGACACGCCTCTGCGAATTTGACCCTCACCCCCTCCAGCACCGAGACGGCGTGGGCGGCTTGGACTTCAGCCAACCACCTTAACACAACATCGCGTACCGTTGGCCAATCTGGATAACGGCCCTGCTTACCCTCGGCCTCTATAATGCCGTCGCAGAGCGTGTTGATAGCGCCGTATTGCATATTGCCGATGATGATGTGTGGCATTGCGACGTTTAGCTGTCCCCCCTCACCCTCCGGTGCGGTTCGGTGTAACCTGCGGAGTCTCTTTATGGTCTCCGGTGATGGCGTTAAGGTGTTAGGACATTCCAGTTCCGGTGCGGTGTCGGATAGCTTCATATGCGCCTGTGCCTTGTCTGACGGTGGATCGTCAAGGTTAAGATCGTGTAGATCGTTCAACTTGTTGAGATCGTCGCGGTGCAACAGCAAGACGTTGTTCGTGTCCTTCTCCCGTTTCTCCAGGGTACGTATCCTCGCCAACATACCCGTTCGGCTGTCGTCAACTAATGGCTCTGCTTCAAACTCCGGTGCGGTGTCGGGTTGTTCGCCCGCCCACGCTACGTCTACCCGTTTCTCCACGGCGGTCAGGCGGGCGGCAAGCCCGTGTCGCGCCTCCGGTCCTATTCTCTCAAGGGCGGTGACGCGACCCTTGAGAAGTATGAGGTTATTATTCATCCCAACGATGGTCAGCTTCTGTGATTCAAACCACGATACCACTTTGTTGTATTGCGCCTTCACATCCTTGAAGCGTTCGTCTTGTATCTTGTCCCACTTTTCCTCTGCACTCAGGCTGTCGTCATTCTTTATTGCGTCGAATGTTTCCTTGTCCATATCTTCCTATCCTTTCTCCCCGGACGGGGCGGTCTCCACAAAGAAGCCGTCAAAACATTTTCCCTTACATGGTCCGGGACTAACTTCGTCGTGTGGAGTGTCGCAGTATTTACACGGGTCACCTTCGTGGGCTACATCAGCTATCGGCACTCGGCGTGTTCTGAGTATTTCAAACTCTTGCCCGTGAAAATCAAACTGCGCCGTGATGGGGTGGCGAGCATAGCCAACAAAATCCTCGCCCTCTTGGGGACAACGAGTCTCCCCCGTCTTTTCCCAAATATGTGCTTGTAACATCTTCCTATCCTTTCTCCCCGGTGTTTTAGGCGGGGCTGATGTATGGTTGTATGCTGCACGTCCCGACAGCGATTCTTGCGGAGAGTGTAAGGTTTGCAACGAAATACTTGTTGCAGTTCTCACATTGCTCAACGTCGCGGCCAACATCGACATCAGCATCTTTCCACTCGGCCAGATTCGGATTGTCGGCGTCTTGGATTTCTTCGGGTTCCCGGTAGAAGCACTTCTCCGTTACGGTAGATGTCATTGTTGCGAATTGGTGATTGTCGCAGTACGGACATTGCACCTTGAATGAGTAGTACATTACTTTTCCCCTTTCACCCCGTCCGGGGCGGTTACAGTGGTTAGAAACTCTCGGAGACTGCACGCTTCATCGTGTGTGAGGGCTGTGAGTAAAGCGAATGTAGACTGCTCTTTACCGTCCACCTCCACCCACACCTGATTACTGACGTACACGCTTTGGTCAACGGCGGAGTTGTGGTCGAATCGTAACATCCCGGTAATTATATGCTTTTTCACGATTCCCCCTCCTTCTCCACAGTGGTTTGGAGGGCGGTGACAGCATTTTCCACGTTGTCGGTGCAGCCATCGTCCGGCAATTCATCGGGATGTAGAGACTTAAATGCGTTCCATGTCCGGCTAACAGCGCCCCCCGCCCTCTCCAACTCCTCGACCCGCTCATTCAGCCGCTTGTTCTCGGCGGTGAGGGTGTCACGTTCGGCGCGGAACTTCTCGTTGATTTTGACTGATATAAAGAAGTCTCTCTGTAGATCGGCAAGTTTTTTGTCCCGTTCCGCGTCGTGTTCTCTCAGCTTGGCCGCGATGGACTCAGCCAATGCGTTTTGCACTTCCTCCTCGATATTCGTTTCACCGTATCCTCTTCTGAGGATTATGCTGTCCTTAAAGAGTATGGCGGATATTTCCAACGCCCACTCCCGCGCCAGTTCATCTACTGTTTGCATGGTTCCTCCACGAGAGAGGCGGCGACATCCAGGACGTAAATCTTGTAGTCACAGGTTTCGTGGTGAAGGGTGTCTCGGCGTTTGATATATGCGCGAGTCTTTTCGCCGTCGCGCGATTTGACAATAGCACCGCAGTAGATACATTTTGCCATCAATAGGCGTGGATTCTCGAAATGATCCCACACTCTACATTGACACTTCTGCGTCAACCACTTCACCGCCCCCACGAGCGGCGCGTAGGATGACTCGATGAGGGCTGTAGCTTGACCTACTGAGATCAGCCCTTGATCCAACACCTTCTCCACAATCTTCTCCGCCGCCTGTTTACTGAGCGTCATTGGGAGCCTCCACAAACTCAGCCTCGACCGAGCCGCCATCCTCCAGTTGTTTAAGCGCGTTGTCTAATTGAGCCTTTGCGATGATATACATTGGGTTTGATCTCACCGTGAGACTCGTTCGTTCAAGATTCTCGAAATTGATCTGAGCGTTTTGCAATACTTCGTGGATTGTTAGCATCTTACTGATCCTTACTTTTCTCGAACTTTCCGACATCGAGACAGTACGGGCATTTCGTCTGTTCGTCAGCATCTTCTGTCTCCCCGCCGCATTTGCAGATGTACCAAGTCATAGTTTTGCCTCCAATAGTTTCTTCGCCCTACCCCACCGACCACCAAGACGGTCAAGAAGGGCGATCATGTATTCTCTTGCGGTTATTCGGGTTCCGTTCTCCCCGTATCCGTTCTCTGCCCTATCGTGACAGGACTGCACACCGTTGAGCTTGAACTGGCAGAGGGTGATTAGATTCCAGGGGGTGTCATAGCCGTGCCGACGCTTGATGATGTGGTGTACCGAGAGGGCGTTATGCTGGCCGCAGTCCCGACAGGTCATATTATCCATAATCACCACCTCGTCACGCGCACTCTTGCGCTCTGTATCTCGCGCCGCCTTCTTTTTGCGTCGCTCGGCCTTACTGTCAGGCTTCTCTAACACCTTCGGGCACCCCAATGGCCAGTATGTCCTCCGGCAATAAAATCGGAAGCGGGGTAATTCCCTGACACTCATCACACCGGAACTCAATGCCGGTATCCCCACCGGCTTTCATAATGGTCTTCTGGTCCGCACACGAACAGATAGGGTTGACGATGGAATCGTGAACGAGTTGGAGTTGAAAGGTCACCCCAAGACTACACCCGGGGCAAGATAGCCTCCACGCAGCGATTGAAACGGCCTGTTGCGTAAGGCTTGTTTGTTTGATGGTCATTTCCGTTTGACAGTTCGGGCAATCCATTACTCTCTCCTTAGTAGTGCCGCCTCGCGCAGAAACTTGTCCGGCGGTAGTTTTTGTAGATGTCCGGTGAGTGTTACTAAGTCCCATGTCGTATCAACCTCCTCTGTTTCGGGGATAGGTTCCCCATTAAAATCCCACCCTTCACCGGTATAAGTCTCCTCGGTTCCGGCGATTTCGGGCCACAGTTCCTTCTGTAGAACCCTTGCCATTCAGTTCCTACTGCTCGTTCAGTTCTTTGCGTATGCCCTCGACTCGCTTCTTCATGTCGTCGCGTAGTCCTAACCACTTCGGGTCTTTGCCGTGTAGGTCCTCCATCATGTTCACGGCGCGAAGCTCATTCTCTGCCGATTTCAGCTTCTTCTTGAGTTGGGTTACGGGGTCCATCATGCCGCCTTCTCCTCTTTCTGCTTCTTCACGATAGCCGCCAACTCCTGAACGTAGGCTTCAAGGTTGTCTACACCCTCCTCTGCGGCCTGTCCGAGTATCGCCGTGCCGAAGTATCCCTTGCGGGCCTTCAATGCGGCCTTGTCGTCAGCGTACACCGCCTTCTCACCACGCTGGACCCGATCCATGCCCTTCGCCGCTTTCTGCAACCGCTCGTTGGCTTCCGTCAACTGGCCCAGGGTCATCGCGGCTATGGCCGTGTCTGAGGTTTCCCCGTGGTAGGCGTACCGCTTGAGGGCGATCCGTCCCACCTTCGCATCGGCAGAGGTTCCACCCGTGAACTCGTTCAGAATGTCATCATTCCGCTCAAGCATGATCTTGCGGGCCTCCCGATCCTCACGGCGGTTCTCTTCGTCGCCGATCAGTTCGTCGTCACCGTGGGTTACAGTTTTAGTCGGGTTGGTAACATCGGTCAGCAGGAACTCAATCTCCGGCTTGAAGTCCTCGAACGTCGGGTCCCTGAACACCTTACCGTCGATCACCTGTGAACGGCCCTTGATGACTGTTGCCTCTCGCCAGACCTTGAGTTTACCGTCTTTACCAAGTAGCTCGAACCGCGCCATACGGATGAGACAGTCCGGCTCGTAGGCCGTCTCGCCCTCAACCTTCATCTTGGTTCCGGTCTTGACGAGTTCCTTCTTCCCATTGTCCATTTGTTCGTAGTCGTAGGTGTACCCCTCACGGCCCGTGAACATATTGTGATACCGCCCCATGACAAAGCGGTCGCTGAACTCCCGCTTCCACGTTGGCTTAATGAACCCCCAATCCTGAAACTGGATCTGGGAGCGGCCCTTCTTCTGCTTGTAGGCTTCAAGGAACCCCTCGTAGACGTGGGTGATGGAGTCGATCATCATTACGTCGGCCCCACCATTGTCACAGAAATCCATCGCCGTCATAAGATCGTTTAGAGTGCGCGACTGCTTCAACTCAACCTTGATCTCCGCCTCATTAAACATCGGGCGCAGGAACTTCGCCGACATTTCGGTGTCGAATAGGACGATAGGCTTCTCTGATTTGATGAATTTGTGTAGGCCGATTGCGACCAGTGCAAGCGTGAAACTCTTGCCCGTTCCCGCCTGCCCCTGCGCCGCCATTTTGAAGAATGGCTGCGTGTTCTCGATTTTGGTAAAGAAATTGTCAGCGTTCATTGTATTGCCTCCATCTTTTCAATAAGGCGGTCCAGCCCGCATCTGAGCTTCCGGGCATAGGCTGGCCTTATATCGTATTGCTTTTCGTTGTTTAGGCCGCAGGCGTTTCGCCACAAGAGGCAAACGTGGGCACGGCGTTCTACCGGCGTCATGTAGCCAAACCGCTGACCCTTGAACTTCCGACGTAGGAGCCTGTACCAACTGTAGAAGTCATACTTCACATAGGGCCTCTCCCTACGGCCTGCGGCCAATCCGTCAACGCTCACCGTTGCCATCAGCCACCTCCTCCTCTGCATCCATCATATCCACGGATTCTTCCCATGCGATGATTTCCAATTCCTTCCGCATCTCGTCCCAATCCGGTTCAAAGGGATCAGCCTTTTTCGGTTTGTTCATGGTTCTACCTCCAGTAAAAATTGTCTTGCCAAACTTGGTTATTCGGTTATCTTACTCTCCCATTCTCGTATCACTCTGCCCGTCAGGGCACGGTTTTACCTCCGAATGGTTATTTCGGTTAGAGGCCGGGGTGGTTCCCCGGTCTCGCTATTGAAACCACCCATAACAGTCCCGTATCATTTCCACCGGCGTCACACCCGTCAGCCAGCACATTATTATCAGGAATCCAAGCATATTGCCGAGTAACGCTGTCCCCACGACATAGCCGTAGCGCGGCCACGAGTTGAACATTCCGGGTTTAGTCTGCATCGGGAGTCTCCGGGCCAATGATTTCGTAGTCCTCACCGACACATTCCATATTGAAGCGTTCGCTACCCTCAAAAGGATCACGGAGTAAGGCGTCGGGTGCCCACTCCCAATCGGCGGGTTCGGTTTCTCGTGTCGTGTTGCCGGTTGTGCCCTTGAAATCTTCCGGGTCCGGGCGATACAACCCCCACTTGATGCCGACGCCAACAAGACTATTATAAACAACCGTTCCCTCACGTCCGTCAGCGAGGCGCACATGAGTCCCTAATTGCGTGATTCTACTCACTTCCCACCTCCATCGTTCCCCTCGTTTCTCTTGAGCCGAGCAGCGTAAAGACAATCTGAAGCGTGTTCATCTGGATTTAGTTGCATCCGATTCCACGACTCGAAACGAGTATCGCACCACAGACATATCCAGTACGGATGGTCATGCGTACCATGATGCTCTAAGGCGTAAGTACACAACTCTTGGGTCTGCTCCCCCGCCTCCGCATTTTCCTTCATGCAGGACTCAAGAGCGGTGCAGAGTTGGGTCAGCTTGTCGGCGAGGTTAATTGAGTCGATACCCATAGCGTCAATCGCCTTATCCCTCGCCCAGTAAATCAGTTCATCGTTCGTCATTCCGTCACCTCCATTACATTAGGGGCCGATGGGCTTCGGTATTGCCCACCGACCCCGTTGGCAAACACACCGGACTTCCATCCGGGATTTTCGCGTGCCGGGGTACGTAGCCTATACCCTCGAACATATCCCGCCCGACCTTCCACCGAGTGTCCCGTGGAAGCATCCATCCACGACCTACCGTTTGCACCACCACTCGCTTCCGGCCCTACGGCCCGGCACACATGGCCCCTGTGACAGGGCGTTATTTTTCGTGCGCCGCTACCCGTGGAGGCAAGTCCAGGTTGATTGGGCAACGACGCACAGGTTTGCGCTGAGGCAGGGGCCATTCTCCCCTGCATGGATTTAACTGTTTTCGAGTGACCCTCATAAGGGGTACAGTGGCATCCCTCTACTATCCGTGGCCTGCTCTTCGCACGGACAAGGTGCAGGTCTATCGACGGGTCTGCACTTAGCGTCTCTCTTCCGCCACTCAGCGCGTTATCTTTTGGGGCCGAGGACATATCAGTCGCCGACCTCAAAGTAGGACTTCTCACCACAGTCCTCACAGACGTAGACTTTCTGATCGTCTACCGTCTCTGAGTAGGTGATGTTTTCGCTGTTACACTCACGACATTCCATAGTACACCTCCATGAATGTTTTGGGGCCGAGGCTGTCCCCGACCCCGTGGTATGAAAAGGAGCGAAACAATGAAGATTTTTCACGCCGCGCCCCGCTTCTCGGGTTTACGGTGAGCTATATGCCAGCCCGCACAAATCTCGCAGGCATAGACATACAACACGACCTTGTGCTTGCCCCGCCTCTGTCGCCTCTTTGCGACTCGGCCCGCCAAATTCTCTTGCGCGTATCGCGTCTTGCGAAAGCATTGAGCGAAAGCCCTCCACATGACCTTGTTCACGCCGCGCCACCGTTAGACTTTAGTGGCCTCAGTATCAAGTCTTTAGTTGCGGCGTCTTGTATCATCAAGACGTGATCGCCAACCTGCACCCCGTGAGCAAAGAGCCACGCAAGGGGCACACTGGTTATCACACCTCTGGTGCCGCGCCTTGAGAGCTTGTAAACCTTCAATAATATCTCGCCCTCCTTGATTTTGCCCGCGAGAGCCAAAACATCTTCGCCAGTTAAATCAACGACCTGTGCCATAGAGCCTCCATTCTCAATAGGTTCATTCCATCGCCTCATTTCTACCATGCCACTCTGTATGGTGACTGCGGCAGAACCACGTCACCTCAAGGGGCTTGTTGTAGTCGGGGTGGTGGGCGTGTACGTCTACGGTCGTGCCGCAGACAGAGCAGGGCTGGCGGGTGATACGGCCGGAGCTAACAGCCTTACAAACATCTTGTGTCGCCCGGCACGACTTACAGGTCAGATTGAGGCCATCGGGCTTGTGTGGGTTAGACGCAAACATCGACCCCCATTTCCACACGCTACAGCCGGTACACTTTCGCCCGAACAGCCGTACTAAAGCACGGCGCATTTCGAGGGATTCTGGGCTTTTGGGGTCGTCAAACGGGTGTAAAGATTTCTTTACATTGGGGTGTAAATGATTGACCTTCTGACTGGTGGGGAGATTAAAGTCAAGCTGGTGGGGGCTACACGCCTGACTACGGATTAGAAGGTTCCGGGTTCGAGTCCTGGTGGGCGTATTTACTACCTTACGACCAACCTCAGAGGCCTTATCCAATTGGCTATGGGACGCTGACATCAGTTTACGTCCCTCCGGTCGAACAAGTCCTTGATGGGGTCTTTAATGTTAAACAATTTCATAAAGACCGGGAGCGCATCCATTGGCGGCTTAGTCAAACCAGATTGCCAAGCATGGACAGTCTGGCGTGTCACCGCAAGGTTCGGGCTACCCAACAACTCAAGGAACTCAACGACCTGCGCGGGAGTCCACTGTCTCACCGCCATGAGAGAGCTAAACTTCTCATGGCTAAATTCGAGATAGTAGGTCATGCGTCCTCTCGCTTCTGTGTTAGTTGGTTCCATTATTTATTCCTTTCGGTTCCAATCTAACAAATCTACACCACTTGTCAAGGGAAATCGTTGTTTCATGTTGAATTATTTTTACGTACAAAATACGCCCTTGACATTCAACGTTAAGTAACTATCTTTAACGCACCACGGAACATGTACTTACTACTCGATTAAACCCGATCAGGGACGATCAATACTCCGGGCGTTAGTGGAGAAAAATGTCTGATATTGGTCATAAAGCATTTGACAAATTGTGTCGGTGGGAATATATTTCCCATGAAGATTCGAGGCTGGGAGGGGAGAGACAGGAACGGGGTGTGGAGCGCAACGGGGAATTATTGCGTTCGTTCTATCTTCACTGCCAAGCGAAGAACTTGAGACCGAGAACGATTAAAGATTACGCGGATCGCCTCGAATACCTACTTCGCTTCAGCGGGGAACGAACAACGGGATTGGTCAACCTTACGAGGCATGACCTCACAGAGTACATAGTGTCAATCATCGGCACCCTGTCCCCCGTGACGGTCAACGGTCGCCTCACTATATTCAAGTTGTTCTATAACCACCTTGAAGATGTTGGCCTGCTTTCCGGCGAAAACCCCACCACGAAACTTCACCGCGTCAGGGTCGATATTAGGCCCAAGCCGATCCTAACCAGCGAACAACTATCCGTTTTGCTCAACAGCTTCGACCGGACCAGCTTCGCGGGTGCCCGAAATTGGCTCATGGTTGTTGTCAGCGTCGACGGTTGCCTCCGGGTTGGTGAGTTAAACAATCTCCGATTAGAAAACTGCCCACCCAGCCAATCCATGTTATTGGTCGTTGAGAGTAAGACTCGACAATATAGGTACATTCCAATTTGCGAGACATCGCTCACCGCCATCAATGAATGGCGAACAGCTTGGCGGGATCATCTGCCAGGTGAGTACCTTTTCTGCTACGAGAATGGCGACGGGCCGTTAGAACATGATAGATTCCGCAAGTTGCTCTGCTATCAGGAGGATAGGGGTCTTGGTTTCCACATCAATCCGCATATGCTTAGACGCACCGGGGCCAGTCACTTACACAGAAACGGGGCTGATATTGAAACAATATCAAGGGTTCTTGGCCACTCAGACATTAGAACAACGCGGGGCTACATAAACATAGACCTTGCTTTCTTGCGGGAAACCGCGAATAAGTACAGTGTTATCAACGATCTGAAACTTGGCCTTGACGAAAAGCGAAACATTAGTTAGATATACACCTGGAGGCACCCGGCCCAAAAGAATGGGGAGTATTATGTACATCATCGTTCATCTACTCACCGTATCGGTGATCATGTACCTGTGTGAGAGTCTTATCTGTGTTATTGTCGGAGCTATCTGTTTAATAATTGGACATTTAATCGGGAGGTATCAAGATGAGATATGTTTTGATTCTACTGTTTAGCTTCACCCTCGGTGTCGTAATTGGGTGTGAGGACAGTCCAACGCAAAGCGAGGATGAGCCGGAAACGGTAGCCCTACAGGCCGAGATCGACAGCCTGCGCGAATCCATAGAGGTCTATCGGTGGTTGAACGCCGAGAAGTCGGCCATGATTCAATGCTATCTGGACAACTGCGATACGGTGTGTGTGGGGGGGATATAGACCCTAATTGGGAAAAATCGTTACGATCCGATAAAAAGAGTTACAATTCCCGCTTCTCACACAGGAATCGTTACTCATCTTTCGGCTTGAAGGGCGTTAGCTCTTTCAGCCTGATGGTCAGCACCGCAAACCCGTCCTCCTCGGTGATCCTGTACTCACCGATGCCCTTTGCGATGACTTTGGGCTTGGGCTTCTTCTTCTTAGGGCGAGGCATGGGTACCCACTACATTGATGGCATCACCGCTCGTGATTGGGTCGTGGTACTGACCGCCGAACCACCCCTCAAATCCCACACCGCTCTTAATGTATAACGCCGTTCTACCGCCCGCGCTGTCAATTATCCGCATCGGCCCGTACCATATCAACGTGTCGCCCTTGACGGCCAGCCTGTTGAATAGGGCTACGAGTAATTGTTCCCATTCCCCCGTCAACCACACCTGTTTCTTGGGCAGCCAGATGGTGTCGCAGACAGAATGAGCGGAGTATATCGCTACCGCCGCCGGGGGCATCGTATCGGTGATGTCGTACTCTTCGGGGGGGGGGAAACAGCATGGTGCTACTAATCCCGAACAACACGCCGGAACCCTTTCGTACCCATCCGGGCACTCCCACGAACACACCACCGTATCTACGTACCAGCGGGAGGTGTCGCGCTTTGGCAACGCGGTGATGTGCGCAATGGTTGTAGACTGAACCAGCGGAACGTGTATTGTCGCCCAACCCTTTGAATCTGTTTCGGCGAACGCCATCAGGTTTGTTTCGTCGGTAAACTCAATCTTTTGGTTCGGGACACCAGTATAAACCCTGACTTCCACCACACCACAACCCGTTTGCGCCCCCACGCTACCCGCTAGTAATACAACCGCTAATAGTTGTAAAACGAAATACAACCTCATCACATACTCCTCATTAGCGCACCCACGAGTGCTGCAAGCAAGAAACCCAAAGCAGCAATGCTAAAAATAATCGCCAAGCGTTCGGCGTTATTGTCTTTCATCACATACTCCTCAATGCCCACTATAAGTTTTGCCAGCAAAACGGAACCTCCCGTTCACTATGTCAGTCCGTTCAAATAGGTTTGCATATTCTCTATCCCGTCCTCTCCGTGGATCGCTACCACCTTCTTCTTATCAGGGAACAGCACGAACGGTTGCGGTCCGCGCCTACCCTCCTTATAGAACTGCTGAGCATACGGGTCGGTGATCTTGTACGTGCCGGTGCGGATTTCGAGAACCTTCTGCTTCTCGAACTCGTCCAGCTCGTGTTCCTGCATTGACGGGTCGTGGTGGTGTTCGAGGATGTATATATCAGCCGTTGCACTCAGTTCTCGCCGGAGCCAGTTGAATACGTTGTGCTTGTTTATCCTGGAGTGTCCAATCCCGTAGGTGTGAGTCCAGACTATTCGGTAGGTCTGCTTGCCGACGATCAACTCTACCAACCCACCAGTCGGCATA
>SDBU01000930.1_pt1 | contig 42740 bp, 35 predicted proteins | sample 2277071 | NCBI WGS metagenome assembly SDBU01 (sample SAMN10397929, study PRJNA504765) | marine sediment metagenome | isolation source: marine sediment core GS08_GC12, 126 cmbsf | place: Arctic Ocean: Gakkel Ridge, Loki's castle | collected 2008
GAAACCATTTCAGGAGGGCTTTCTGGTTTTCTATAAAGGCGGAAAGGCCGATAATCCTGAGGTGTGCTAATTCTTTTTTGTGGAGCTGTTCTATTATATTTTCCAGGAGAGGACCCCATTTCGGATGATTGATGGCTTGCATTTCATCTATGATTACCAGGGAAACATCCTTTAATATTTCAGGGTATTTCAGGAGAAAGTAGTTAAATTTCTCGTAAGCCATTACCGCTATCTGATAACTTCCCCCGATTATACGGTAATCTTCTTCTCTGTGATTACGGGTAGAAATTACCGTCTCTATTCCATAGCTGCTATAAAGGTTTTTAAAGTGTCGGTATTTTTCTTCGGCCGGAGACCTTAAGGGGAGTAGATAGATGATTTTTTTGTGGTGGGTTACCTGGGAGATGGCGGCCATCTCTCCGATAAAACTCTTTCCCGAGGAGGTAGGAGCAATAACTAATAAATTTTCCCCACAATCCAAAATCCCATAATTTCTTATGGCATCTTCCTGTAGCGGTAATAAATAAGGGGATGGATTCTTTTCCCAGATGTTTAGAATAAAAGAGGGGATACCATAATTCTTTAAATCTTTAGTTTTCATTATTATATTTCCTTTCTTTTTTGTTTATATAACTAAAAAATAGAACAAATATTAGAATGACCATTAGTGCATATTACATGCCTAAGACGAAGAGAAGCGCGAGAATTTAAGCATAAAATTCACCCCCTTTTTAGGATCTACCAGCAGGTAAAACTGTCCCTCTGTCATTCTACCTCATCTCTCTTTCTTAATTGGAAAATGGGGACTGGCTACTTTTTTGTACTTGGAAAATGGGGACTGGCTACTTTTTGATTTTAAAAGGTGCCTGTCCCTTTTTTCCAATCTTTATCTTAATCTTTATCTTAATCGGTTAATTAATTTATCCTTGCTTTTCTTCCCCACATATATTATAATATCCTTAAGTTCACATCCTGAACATTATATTTCGTATTCTAACATGTCTTTTTACCTGTATTTTTCTTAACTTGCATCTTGCACCTTGTCTTTGTATTTTGTATTTTCTTTATTTACTCGCAACTCGAAACCTGTAACTTGAAACCTGTTTTTTTAACTTGTAACCGGTCGACCGAAGGGAGACCCCCATGTCCGACTACAAAAAATTAAAAGTCTGGGAAGATGCCCATAAATTTACGGTAGACATTTACAATATTACTCAGAAATTTCCCAATAACGAACAATACGGACTAACTTCTCAAATCAGAAGATCATCATCATCTATCCCAACAAATATTGTAGAAGGATGTGGGCAATTGGACAATGGTAATCTAATCAGATTTTTAGGCATTTCCAAAGGCTCCGCCTTCGAAACAGAATATCAATTATTACTTGCAAAAGATTTAAACTATATAACCAACGAAGAATATAAACTTTTATTGGCAAAAATCCAATCTATTATTCATATGTTAATTGCTTTAATTAAATCTTTAAAAAACTTGAAACCCGTAACCCGCAACCCGAAACCAAAACCCTTACAGTAGACAATGTACACTCGCTAAATTTTGACGAAAGGTGGTACAAAAAAGTGAAAATATCCATCATCGGTACTGGTTATGTAGGTCTTGTAACTGGAACTTGTCTTTCCGATTTCGGGTTAGATGTAGTATGTGTAGATAGGGATAATAAAAAAATTGAATGCCTTAATTCTGGTAAAGTCCCTATCTATGAACCGAATTTAGAAGCTTTAATTAAGAAAAACGTATTAGCTGGCCGCCTTACCTTTACCACTGACCTTAAAAACGCAGTAAAACAATCCAAAGTCATCTTTATTGCCGTAGGCACTCCCCCCAACGATGATGGCTCAGCAAATCTCGAACAAATTGAAAAATTTGCCCAGCAGATTGCTCGCCATCTAAATGAATATAAAGTAATAGTAAACAAAAGCACCGTCCCTATCGGCACTGCCAGCAAAATCAAAGAAATAATTAATCAAAATGTCATTGCGAGGAGCGAAGCGACGAAGCAATCCCAACCTACCTCAAAACCTTTTGACTTCGACGTCGTCTCCAACCCGGAATTCCTCCGGGAGGGCTCAGTAGTCTATGACTTTACCCATCCCGACAAAATAGTAATTGGCACCACCAGCCCCAAAGCTCTAAAGATAATGCAGGAATTCTACCGTCCCCTCTACTTAATCGATACACCCTTTGTAATTACCAATCCTGAAACTGCGGAGTTAATCAAATATGCCTGTAACGCCTTTTTGGCTACCAAGATTACCTTTATCAATGAGATTGCTAACCTCTGTGACAAAGTGGGAGCAGATGTGCACCAGATAGCTAAGGCAATGGGATTAGATGGCCGCATCAGTCCCAAATTTCTCCATCCCGGTCCCGGCTATGGCGGTTCCTGTTTCCCTAAAGATACCGAAGCCCTTTATCACTTTGCCTCAACCTACGGATATGATTTTAAAGTCTTAAAAGGGGTAATCTCTGCCAATAAGCGTCAAAGAGAACTGATGATAGATAAAATAAAATATCATCTCGGAGATCTTAACGGGAAAACTATTGACATCTTAGGCCTTGCCTTTAAACAAAATACCGATGATATTCGAAAGTCCCCGGCGATTGATATTATCAAACTCTTACTAAAAGAAGGGGCACAAATAAGATGCTTTGACCCCCTGGCAATGGAGAATGCCAAAAAAATTCTTCCCAACTTAACCTATTGTCAGGATGAATATGAAACCGCTAAAGCAAGTGATGCCCTGGTGATTGCTACGGAATGGAATCAGTTCCGTAATCTGGATTTATCAAAAATAAAAAAACTACTCAAAACTCCCATCCTGCTCGACTTAAGAAACTTATACGACCCAGAAAAAGCAAAAGCCTTGGGTTTTACTTATGATGGAGTAGGAAGAAGATAATTAATTAATTTTGGCAAAGAATATTTTGCTATTTAAAACTTGATTAAAAAGATGCTGTATATGTTTTTGGAGTACCACAATTTTATAAATATGGTAATCCTTGTAATGATATGTATGTAGCTTAATGAAATACCACAAACCGAATGGAATACACAGTGATTTGAGAATAGGTTGAATGAGATAATCAAATAGCTTTTACTCGAGTATTCAAAATAATAAAATGGGGGATTTCAATGAAATATTTAACAAATACTTTGATTATAATTATTCTATCGTCTATATTTTTTCCTCTAAGAGCTTATGCTTATCTTGATCCAGGAAGCATGAGCTTTATTATTCAAATAGGTCTTGCTATCATTGCTGGAGGAATATTCGGGGCTAAGTTATTTTGGAAGAATATTAAATCATTTTTAAAAAGTATATTTTCCAAAAATTAAAGAATGAATAATTTTAAATCATTATTATCATAAACATAGAACACTATTCGAAATAGTTATATAGATAATTAATGTATCTTTAAGTAAACTGTATCAATTAGTTTATAAATCATAACGCAAAAGAAGTATGTAATTTCTTTGAAAAACGAATAATTAAATCAATTAAAATTTGAATGAGTAATACTCTAATTAGAAAATGAGGAGGAAATGTAAGATAATGAAAATAGTTTATTCGTATTATGTTTTAGACATTGTCCACAAAGGCCATTTATTAATGATGAAAAATGCTAAAGCAATAGCTGGTGAAGACGGTAAATTAATTGTAGGGATTCTTACCGATAAGGCAGTCATGGAAAAAAAACCAAAGCCTACAATGCCTTTCGAAGAAAGAATTGAACTAGCAAGTGCAATAAAGTACGTAGATGTTGCAGTTGCCCAAGAAACATATTCCCCCTTACCAAATGTCATGAGAATTAAACCTGATATTTTAATGGAAAGCACAAGCCACAGCGAAGAAGAAATTGAAAAGGAAAGGGAATATATGAAAAGCATTAATGGTAAAGTTATCGTAATACCATACTATCCTTCTCGATCATCAACAGAAATAAAAAATAGGATAAAGAATAACAGTTAATTTTAAATGTAAAAACAAAAAAGGTGTATAAAGAATGAAAGAAAAAGCTAACACATCAGTATCTAAAACCATAGCTAATTGGCAAAAAAAAATGTTTTGGCTTATGTGGATTACTTATGCCTCTTTTTATCTTTGCCGGGTAAATATTTCCATTGCTATGCCTAAAATAATGGAAGAATACGGTTTAACCAAAACAGAAATGGGAATAGTATTGAGTAGTTTATTTCTATTATACGCTATAGGTCAATTTATAAATGGTCAGCTTGGAGATAAATTAAATTCAAGAAAAATAATTACATTGGGTTTATTATCATCCGCGATATTAAATGTTGTTTTCGGTTTCAATGCTGGTATATTAATTATTATGGTAATAATATGGGGTTTAAATGGATATTTTCAATCAATGGGATGGGGTCCAACTGTTAAAGCAATGGCAAATTGGTTTCCAGTTAAAATAAGAGGACGAATTTCAGGGCTTCTTGGTACGTGTTATATCATTGGGGGCGCTTTTTCCTGGTTTTTAGCTGGCACTATTATAAAATATTTTAATTGGCGTTATGTTTTTTGGTTCCCTTCAATATTTTGTATATTAATTGCTATACATTGGTTTATTCGTGCACGAAATGCTCCAGAAGAAGTAGGTCTACCAACTTTAGAGGAACAAGAAAAAGGCCTTGAAAACAGCAACATACGTAAGGATACACACATAGGTTTTAGTAAAACTTTAAAAATTACTCTTTTAAATCCCTATGTTTGGTTTGCTGGATTTGCCTTATTTGGATTAAATATTGTACGATATGGTTTTATGTCCTGGGCGCCTACATTTATGTTTGAAGAACAAGGTGCTACAATTTCTTTGGCTGCCTATAAGGCCATTGCCTTTCCTCTTGCTGGGGGGCTAGGTGCAGTATTTGCTGGTTGGATGTCTGATAAAGTATTTAAAAGCCGTCGGGCTCCAGTGGCATTTGTAATGTTGATTTTATTAGCTATCTTTTGTTATTTTTTTAAAGTGTGTCCTAGCGATAATTGGGTGTTAAGTCTTGTTATTTTATTATTTATAGGATTTTTTACTTTTGGTCCTCATATACTGTTAGTAGCTGCCTTACCTGCAGATTTAGGAACTCGCAAAGCTGCGTCCTCGGTAACTGGTTTTATAGATGCGATGGGATATTTAGGAGCAGGCTTAACTGGTGTAGGAACAGGTTACTTAGTGGAAAAGTTTGGGTGGGATGCCGGTTTTTATTTTTGGATTTGTGGAGCAATTTTTGCGGCAATTATGACCTTATTTTTATGGAATTATAAGAGTGTAAAAAGATAGAATATGGATAAAATAATGATTTGTCTCTTTAATTTTGAAACTATATCAGGGAAAATAATATGAAATTATTGAAAGAAATTGTCAGTTTTTGTAATTTTTTCTGGAAAATACCAGAAGAAGAAAAAAAAATAGTTATATATGCTGAACATGATGGTTATTACCCAAATTATGAAGGGCTTATTGAAGAGTTGATAAGTAAGAATCAACAAAATATTTGTTATATAACTTCAGATTCAAAAGACCCTATACTTGAAAAAGAAAGGCCAAGGTTAAAAACATTTTACATAAAAAACTTGTTACCATTTTTTATGTTATTTATCAAATGTAAAGTATTTATTATGACTATGCCTGATTTAAATCAATTTCATATTAAGCGTTCAATTAACCCAGTGCACTATGTTTATATTTTCCACGCTATAGTTAGCACACATATGGTTTATCGTGGTGGATCCTTTGATTATTATGATTCTATTTTATGTGTTGGTCCACATCATATAGAGGAAATTCGAAAGCATGAAGAATTGCATAAGTTATCTTGCAAGAAAATAATCAAAGCAGGATTTTACCGTTTGGAAAGAATTTATGGTAAATATAAGAAATATATAACAGAGAAATCTATTGTCGACAAAAAGTTAACCATCCTTATTGCTCCTTCCTGGGGGGCAAATAATATAATCGAATCCTGTGGAAAGCCTCTTGTTAAATTATTATTGAAAAAAGGATATAAGGTAATTGTTAGACCTCATCCTGAGACAATTCGACGCTTTCCTAAATTAATAGAAGCCTTAGCAATAGGATTTGGTGATAATCCTGATTTTTACTTAGAGAGATCTATAGCTACTGATGATTCGGTATTAAAATCTGATATTTTAATATGTGACTGCTCTGGCATAGCATTAGAATATGCTTTTGGAACTGAACGTCCAGTATTGTTTTTGGATGTTCCGTATAAGATTCGGAATGAGAAATTTAAAGAATTGGATATTGAACCATTAGAACTTTTCGTTCGAAAAAAGATTGGAATAGTTATTTCACTAAAAAAAATAGACACTATTCCCCAGGCTATTGCAAAACTTAAGTCAGAAGAAGCAGAATATAAAGAGCGTATTATTAGATTAAGAGATAAATATATATATAATTTTGGACACTCTTCGGAAATCAGTGCACAATATATTATTGATCTTGTGAAACATTAATATTTTTAATATTTATAATAGTGGAAGTTCAGAGAAATATATTAAGTTAATCATATAGAGAATAACGGATAAGTTAAAGTGTAATTTTTATTCACATTTTGAGATAGCGAGGAATATTAATTATATTACTCTTTATATAAACTTATTTGGAATGCTTGGAATAAACATTTAGATATAAAATATGTTTGTGGATATTGAACACAGAATCAAATTAGTTTTTAAGATATTTTGGAATATATAGAATTTACAGAGTACTAGAGAGATTTAAAATACAAAAAAATTTCTTAATCAAAAAAAGGGAGGTACTTAAAATATTATGAAAAAACCGTTTGCTATTCATCCATTTTTGTTTGCCATATACTTTATTCTATTTTTATTTACTTATAATATACATGAACTTTATTTTTCTCAAATTATATTTCCCTTAGCGATTGTATTAGGATTTACATTTCTATTTGTATGGCTATCTAAATTCATTCTCAAGGATGATATAAAAGGAGGAATCATTGTTTCCCTCTTTTTAGTTCTGTTTTTTTCTTATGGTCATATTTATAATATTATTGGCGGTGCACGATTAGGTAATTTTTTAATTGGTAGACACAGATATTTAATGCTTATGTGGTTTATAATTTTTATTTATAGTAATTATTTTATTATTAAGAAACAACACGAGTGTTTATATAATTTTACAAAAATATTAAATATAATAGCATTCTCTTTAATTTTAATTTCATTTCTAAATATTGGGATTTATAAATTTAATCTAGTAGATAGCTGGCAGGATAAAAATATACATATTGAAAATATGAATAACAATGTAGTAAACTTGGGAAATAAAAAACCCTTTAGAGATATTTACTATATCATTTTAGATGCTTATGCAAGTTCAAGAACTCTCAAGGAAGTTTTTAAATATGATAACTCCGAATTTACAGATTATTTAATTAAGGAAGGATTTTATATAGCTAGTAAAAGCAAAAGCAATTATGCCATAACTAGTCTTTCTCTTGCATCCTCCTTGAATATGGAATATACCAATTATCTAAGCACTCTTATAGGAGTAGAATCAAAAGATTACTCCATACTCTATCAAATGGTAAAAGATAATAAAGTAGTGGGATTTTTAAAATCAAAAGGATATAAATATATTCATTTTTCTTCTGGTTACGGGGCAACAGATTGTAATATGTATGCAGATTTGAATATTCAGCATGGATACATGATAAATGAATTTTTTATACTATTGATTGAAACATCTATATTAAAGCATATTATGAAATATATTATCGGAGAAGCTCACAGAGAAAGAATTCTGAGCACCTTTTCTAAATTAGGAAAATTACCTCAAACTAGAGAACCAAAGTTTGTGTTTGCTCATATTCTCTGTCCTCATGGTCCGTTTGTGTTTAATGCGAATGGTGATCCTGTACCTGAAACTGAATCACTAATGTATGGAAATTTCGAGAAACAAAAGGATCTTTATTTAAATCAGCTTATTTTTATCAACAAGAAAGTCAAAACACTTGTAAAAGAAATATTATTAAAATCAGAAATTAGTCCAATTATTATATTACAAGCAGACCATGGTACTGCTTCAAATTTTTATAATTGGGAGTTTCCATTACCAATATTAAAAGACCTTAAAGAAAGGATGAATATATTTAATGCGTATTATTTACCTGAAGGTGGAAATGAACTTTTATACAATTATATAACACCGGTAAATACTTTTAGATTAATCTTTAATTTTTATTTTGGTACGAATTATAAATTGTTAAAAGACCAAAACTATTTTTCGAGTTTTAAAGCTCCTTATAAATTTTTTGATGTAACTGATAAGGCTAAATATAATCAATATTAAGAATAAATTAATTTTTTACAAGATTTATGATATTAAGTTGGAATAAATGAAGAATGATCAGGAAATACGTAGAATTACAAGGAAAGAAAGAAACAGGATAAGCAAAGCTTGAGTTTTGAAAGTATCACGCTTATAAAAGCGTGGGGATCTAGCTACGCCCAGCATGGGCGATTATTAATCGGAGAAAATCCGATATGGGGGTTGATAGTGTTAATCATTAACTTAAGATAAAGGTGTCCATCGCAAGGTGGAATTTGAAGGAAGTTGGCGGTAAAGCTCCGGTCTGAGGAACACGAACTACTTATAAGACCATACAATCTGAATGAATTTGCTAGTCAAAATAAAATTTAATACTGCCAAAAGATTATGTAGTAGATGTAGTAGGCACATAGGGTGAAGGCTATTATTTTTACCTAGGGAGGTCTGACCTTAAATGGTTAGAAATCAGCAGAAGCCATATTAGCTGGCAAATACCAGTGAAGGGGCGAACATGTAGTGAAGGATTAGCTTGGTAAGTTGGTAAGTTCGAGAAACATATCAAGAAAGCATAAAACCTTAAGGGGAGTTTGCCATGAAAAGAAAGTAGTGCAGCTGCTGACCAATCAGGGAGAGCTGAGTATGTATCCGGCAAAAACCAAAAGTAAATCCCGCGTAGAATTCCGTAGTGCTTTGTTAACTGCCGTATACCGAACGGTACGTACGGTGGATGATTTAATCATTTATCCACTACTAATTCTCTGATTTCTTTACTAACGCTTTGACCGGAATACTGGTAAACTGGACGACTGAATAATCTTACAGTTTGTATCTTTTTGTTTTTATTGTCAAAATTCATATATTCTAAAACATGGAGATAATGCATGGATTTTAGAGATTTTACAAAAATATAAGAGATATTTATCACATAGACCATAATAAGTATAGGCGAAAAAGTGTTTAAAATAGATATTTTATAGCTCTTGAAGGCTTGCCATATGAGGCTTTAAGAAATAACTGCATATAAAGCATTATTTTTTAGTTCTTAAGATAAAATCTATTTATTGTAAAAAAATACTTAAAATGACCGTTATTTTAAATAAAGCTTAAAAGCCTTATATTATTATAGTCTTAGACAGCTAAAAGTAATAATTAGCTGATCATAAGATTTTAATAGAATAAAGGACAATCTCCTCTGTCCCGTACAAATCAAAGGAATATAAATAATGGAAACTAATAAAAAGAATATATGTATTATTGGTTTAGGATATATTGGTCTACCTGCAGCAGCTATGTTTGCAAGCAATGGTCATAAAGTGATAGGAGTAGATATAAACAATAAGGTCATAGATGCTTTAGAGAAAGGGGAAGTAATTATAGAAGAACCTTATCTAAAGAATATGGTAGAACAAGAAGTAATTTCAGGTAATTTAATTGCCTCAAAAAAACCTCAAGTAGCAGATGCCTTTATTATTGCTGTTCCTACTCCCTTGACTAAAGATAAAAAAGCAGATATGAGTTTAGTAAAGAAAGCAACGGAAAGCATTATCCCCTATTTGAGAAAAGGGAATATAGTAGTTTTAGAATCTACTTCTCCTACTGGAACGGTTAAAAATTTGATTATTCCAATTTTAAAAAAGAGTGGCCTAAAAATTGGGGAAGAATTGTATGTGGGTTATTGTCCTGAAAGGGTTTTACCCGGTCAAATTCTATTTGAATTAGTGAATAACAACAGGATTATTGGAGGAGTAAATAGAAAATCTTCTGAAAAGATAAAAAACCTATATCAAACTTTTGTAAAAGGTGAAATATATTTGACTGATACCATTACTGCTGAGATGTGTAAGATAGTGGAAAATACTTATCGGGATGTAAATATTGCCTTTGTTAATGAATTATCTAAAATTTGTGAGAATACGGGAACAGATATATGGGAAGTAATAAAATTATGTAATAAACATCCACGAATAAATATTCATCAACCAGGACCAGGTGTAGGAGGGCATTGCTTAGCAGTAGATCCTTGGTTTATAGTAGAAAAAAATCCGGAATTAGCCCGAATAATCAAATTAGCTCGGGAGACTAACGATAGTATGCCTCAGTTTATTTTTAATAAAATTGAGAATATACTAAAAAATATTAAATCTCCCAAAAAAGTAACTATACTTGGTATAACTTATAAAGCAAATATTGATGATACAAGAGAAAGTCCTATTATTAATTTAATTAAACTCTTAGAAGAATATAATTATAAAATATCTGCGGTAGATCCTTATGTTAAGGAATTTAAATATAAAGTGGAAACCATATCAGAAGCAGCCAAAGACAGTGACTTAATAGTATTAGCGGTAAATCATAAAGAATTTAGAGAATTAGATTTTGACACCCTCGCCAAAAAAATGCGGAATAAAATAATATTAGATACTCGAAATTATTTCGATAAGAATATGATAGAAAGAAAAGGATTCAAATATTATTTGCTGGGAAAAGCGAATGAGTAATTTAAAAATATATTTAAAAAAAGCAACAAAATTGCCTCCTAAAATATTAATAAAAAAAGTATATCGAAAAATAGATAATAAAATTTATTATTCTATACGCGCAAAAAAGATTGCAAAAAATCCTATAAATATGGATTCAAATATATTTGAAAGCTTTGAACCCACTATAAATTTTTTATTTGATATAAATAATAAAAAAGAACATTATATTCAAGAACTTAAAAAATTAGGAAAAGAAGAAGAAATAATTAAGCAGGCCGACAAAATATGTAATCACATTTTTAATCTTTTAGGTTCAGGGGATATTAATTTAGGAAAAGATATTAAATGGAATGAAGATTTTAAGACCGGTTTTATCTGGGAAAATAAATTTTATAAAAAAATTAAAAGAGTTGATTTAAATAATAATGCAGATGTAAAGGTTCCCTGCGAACTCTCTCGCTTTCAGCATATTTCAATTCTTGGTCAGGCATATTTACTTACTGATAATTTTAAATACGCCTTAGAATTTAAAAATCAAATTGAAGATTGGATTAAAAAAAATCCAGTAGAAATGTCAGTAAATTGGACTTGTACTATGGATGTGGCGATAAGAGCTTGTAATTGGATAGTAGGTTATTATTTTTTTAAAAATTGTCCTAAGGTTGATAGTGAATTTTGGATTAAATATAATAAAGCATTATATTTACATGGAAAATATATCTTTAGTAATTTAGAAAGAGCACCTCAATACAATAGTAACCATTATCTATCAGATTTAGCCGGGCTTATTTGGCTGGGATTGTATTTTAAAAATTTTAAATATGATAAAGAAGCCACCAAAAATAATCCTAAAATATGGCTTAATTTTGGCTTAAAAGAATTTGAAAAGGAAATGAAGAGTCAAGTTAATCTAGATGGAGTAGATTATGAAGCTTCAACCACTTATCATTGTTTAGTTACAGAATTATTTTTGTTTACGTCAATGCTTTGTTCTAAAAACAATATTGCTTTCTCTAAAAAATATATGACTAAATTAGAAAAAATGATTGAGTTTATAATGAATATTACTAAACCTGATGGCCATATCCCTCTTATTGGAGATATGGATAGTGGAAGATTTATTATCCTATCTGATTACGGGAACTTAGATAAAAGAGATTTTAGATACTTGATAGCTTTAGGAGGAGAATATTTTAATCGTGATGATTTTAAGTTTTATTCCTATAAGGATAATAATCATACTACCTCTTGGTGTTTAGAAAATATTCCCAAGATAAAAACAAAAGAGAAATCATCCATTAATTTAGAATCAAAAGCATATAAAGATAGCGGATACTGTATTTTAAGAAATGATAAAATATATATAATTATAAAATGTGGTCCTAATGGAATGAATGGTAATGGCGGACATACTCATAATGATCAACTTAGTTTTGAATTAAATATATCCGGTAAAGATTTTATTATTGATCCTGGTACCTATGTTTATACAGCGGATTATAAATTAAGGAATTTATTTAGAAGCACTTCTATGCATAATACTTTACAAATAGGTAATTTAGAGCAAAATAATTTTGAAGAGAAAGAATTATTTAGAATAAATAATGAAACTAATGCCCAACTGTTAGATTTTAATGATAATTATTTTAAAGGTCGACATTATGGGTTTATGGATAAAGCTGGAATTATCGCAGAAAGAGAAGTTAAATTAGAAAATAAAAAAATTATTATCGATGATAATATTATAAAAATACCCGACAGTTTTAGATTTAAAAAATATATTCGATTTTATTTAGATAAAGATGTAAAAATAGAGAAAAAATCCGATTACCTCATATTAACTAATAAAAAGATAAAAATAAAATTATTTAATTTACAAAAAAGCGAATATAATATTGAAAAATATTGGATGGCTAAAGAATACGGCGTGAGAAAAGCGACCAAGGTAATAAATTGTGAGATAAAAGATTCAATAAGTAATACTATTATTGAATTAATATAATTGGGGAGCTTATATGAAACAAGTTTTAATAAAAAAGGGCAAAGCTATAGTCGAGGAAATACCAGCACCTATGGTAGATATCGGGAATGTGTTAGTTAAAGTTGCTTATTCTTGCATTAGTGCCGGAACAGAAATGACCGGGATAAAATCTTCGGGTCAAACTATAATTCAAAGAGCCCTTCGACAACCACAAAACATTAAAAAAGGCTTAAATATGATTAAGCAAAAAGGCATATTAAAAACCAAAAATGTTTTGCAAAGTACACTTGAATCAGGTTCCCCTACCGGATACAGTGCTGCTGGGACTGTGGTAGAAGTTGGTGCTCAAATTGAAGATATAAAGATAGGAGACCGAGTAGCCTGCGCCGGAGCAGGTTATGCGAATCATGCGGAGTATATAGAAGTACCTAAAAATTTAGTAGTTAAAATACCCAAAGATTTAAGTTTTAAAGAAGCCTCCACTGTTACATTAGGAAGCATATCTATGCAAGGGGTTAGAAGGGCAGAAGTTAAATTAGGTGAAAATATCGCTATCATAGGAATGGGCATTCTTGGACAAATAGCTTCCCAGATGGTAACAGCTGCAGGAGCTCGAGTTATAGCTATTGATCTAGATGATAGAAGACTTACTATAGCCCAAGCAAATGGAGCAAAGTATATTTTGAACCCTACCAAAGAAAATATAGTAGATGAAGTAATAAAAATAACTGAGGGCTATGGAGTAGATTCGGTAATCATTACTGCCGCTACTTCCTCCAAAGAACCTTTAGCCCAAGCGTTTCAAATGTGTCGCAAAAAGGGACGAGTAATTTTAGTCGGCGTAGTAGGTATGGAAATAAATCGGGAAGATATGTATAAAAAGGAATTAGATTTTTATATCTCTACTTCATATGGCCCAGGGAGATACGATCCTAATTACGAAGAAAAGGGAATAGATTATCCTTATCATTATGTTCGTTGGACAGAAAATAGAAATATGCAAGAATATCTTAAAATGTTATCCGAAGGTAAAATAAAATTAAATAATATTATAGAAAAAGTTTATAAAATTGAAGAAGCGACTCAAGCCTACCAGGAATTCGAAAAAGAAGAAAATAAACCCCTAATAGTATTATTAAAATATAAACAAGATTTAGAAAATAAAATAAATAGAAGAGTAGAAATTAATTCCCAATTTAAATTAAAAAGCGATAAAATTAAAGTTGCCTTAATCGGAGCAGGTAGCTTTGCTAAAGGAATGCATCTTCCCAATTTAGAAAAATTAAATAAATTTTATAATATTTATGCTGTTATGAGTAGAACCGGTAGTAATTCTACTTCCATTGCCCGACAATATAAAGCAAAATATTCAACTACTGATTATCAAGAGATATTAAACGACCCTGATATAGATATGGTAATGATTTGTACACGACATAATCTACATGCGCAATATTCTATAGAGGCAATGAAAAAAGGGAAGGCAGTCTTTGTAGAGAAACCAATGGCTTTAAATAAAAAAGAGATGGAAGAAGTATTTAAAACCATTCAGGAAACTGGGGTACCCTATCTGGTTGGTTTTAATCGTAGGTTTTCTAAGCATGCTGTTGAAATTAAAAAGCATATTAAAGAAAGAATAAATCCTATGATTATAAATTATCATATGAATGCCGGTTATATACCTTTAGACCATTGGGTTCATACTGAAGAAGGTGGGGGGAGGATAATAGGAGAAGCTTGTCATATATTTGATCTGTTTAATTATTTTGTGGATGCAGAGATAGATTCTATTTCAATAAACAGCATAAACCCAAAGACAGAAAATATATCTTCCCGAGATAATGTTGTAGTAACTTTAAAATATAAAGAGGGGAGTATTTGCACCCTTACCTATACTGCTTTAGGCGATAAATCTTATCCCAAAGAATCTTTAGAAATATATTTTGATAATAAGATGATTACTATGGATGATTACAAAAGTTTAAAGGGATACGGAATAAAAATGGCTAATATACATAGTAAACTTTCCGATAAAGGTCATTATGAAGAACTAATTGACTTCGCTCAAGCAATAAAAGATGGAACAAAATATCCTATTCCTATATGGCAAATTGAACAGGCTACTAAAATTGGTTTTGCAGTTAACCAAGAGATAAATAAATAAAGGAAGGACCAGTAGTATTATGCGGAATTTAATCAGAAAAGCCCCCTCTTGGATTAAGAAACCTATAAAATATGTATATGGATTAATACCTTATGAAAGAAGATTAGGAAAAGTTTTTTGGGATACCTGTAATTTTCTTCAAGAATCACAATGGTGGAGTAAAGAGAAATTAGAAAAATATCAAATGAGAGAATTAGAAAAGTTATTGAAACATGCTTATAATAATGTTCCCTATTATCGAAGAGTATTTGATGAAAGAGGATTAAAGCCGAAAGATATTCAGGATCTTGATGATTTGAGAAAATTACCTTATTTAACAAAAGAGATTATTCGGAAAAATCTAACAGAGTTAATAGCACGAAACTATCCCAGGTCAAAGTTGCAATATGTTACTACTGGCGGTTCTACTGGTATTCCCATGGGTTTTTATCAAGATAAAAATACAGCAGGATCTATGGAATGGGCTTTTATGCTCTCTCAATGGAAAAGAGTAGGATTCAAGATAGGTGATAAATCCGTAGTATTAAGAGGGAATGTTATTCAATCAGCAAAAAAAGATAAATTTTGGGAATATGATTCAGCCAATAAAAATCTTATTTTATCATCTTATCATATGACCGATAAAACACTACCAGACTATATTAGAAAAATTAGGGAATTTAGAGCGGATTTTATCCAGGCTTACCCTTCAGCAATTACTATTTTGGCAAGATTTATGAAAGAAAATAATATAAAAAATTTTCCCAGATTTAAAGCGATATTATGTGGCTCTGAAAATTTATACCCCTGGCAACGAAAATTATTGGAAGAAGTGTTTAGATGTAGAATTTATAGTTGGTATGGGCATACTGAAAAGTGTTGTTTGGCCGGAGAGTGTGAAAAATCTAATTATTATCATATTTTTCCTGAATACGGCTATATTGAATTAATAGGCAAAGATTGTAACAAAATAAATAGGGAAAATAAATTAGGGGAAATTATTGCTACTGGATTTAATAATTATGTATTTCCATTTATAAGATATCGTACACAGGATTTTGCTATTGGTGTAGATAATAGGAATAAATGTGAATGTGGAAGAGATTATAGATTATTAAAAAAAATAGAAGGCAGATTGCAAGAATTTGTGGTGGCTAATGATAAAAGTTTAATAACACTAACAGCTTTAATTTTTGCTCAACATTTCAAAGCTTTTGGAAAGATTAAAAATATGCAACTTTATCAGGATTGTGTGGGTGAAGTAATAGTAAAAATAATACCAACAAATAATTTTTTAAAAGAAGATTCAAATGAAATAATTAAGAAAATGGAAAACGCAATTAGTGGTAAAATAAAGGTTGAAGTAAAAATTGTTGATAAAATTCAAAGAACACAAAGCGGGAAATATAAATTCTTAATTCAAAAATTACCGATAAAGTTTGGAGAATAAAAATACAAAAACTAATACATAAAATTATTTAATTAAGATAATATAACATAAAGATTATTACTCATCCATTTAAAGATTTAAAAGCAATTAAAGATACACAGATTATTCAGAAAAGTACTGAAAAAATTATTTCAAGAATAGCATCCTTAAAGAATGTTAATAAGGATTTATTAAATGATGAGATTTAATTTCTAGCACAAGAATTAAAGAAAATTATAGGAGAAAAAATTAAAATCATACCTGAAATTGTAAATCAAAATGCACTTTTTTCTTCAGGAAAAATTTAAATGGATAATTTCAAATATATCAAAGGGTTTTATAAATAGATATAAGAACTAAATTTATATTTTAAATTGAAAGTAATAATCAATATTAGAATTTTAATTCTAAAATTGCTAATTAAGTTTGGAGATGGATAAAAATATTTACTTTAAAAATATATCATCTACCTATTGGTGTGACATAGCTTTTTAAAAAAATAATTAAAATTACTATAAAACATAGGAATTTTACGATTAAAAACGAAACAAATTAGGAATAGTAGACTAATAAAATCAGATTTGTTTCCCTTACGAGGATTATTTTACTATATTTCCAAAAATATTGAACTCTTACTAACGAGTTAATTAAATGGGGTAAGATCTGTAAACTGTTAAAAATTAAAAATAGGAGTAATTTGTTATGTCAAAACTAAATAAAATTAATGGTGTTTTTATACACAAAACAGCAGAAGTAAATGAAAATACAACAATCGGAGAAGGAACCTTTATCTGGAATCAAGCACAAATTAGAGAAAATGTTAAAGTAGGAAAGAATTGTATTATTAGTAAAAATGTTTATCTTGATTTAGATGTAATAATCGGAGATAACGTTAAAATTGAAAATAATGTATCATTATATAAAGGAGTAATTGTAGAAGATTATGTTTTTATAGGCCCTCATGTTGTTTTCACAAATGATCTTTATCCTCGTGCATTTAATAAAGATTGGAAAATAACAAATACGATTTTAAAAAAGGGTTGTTCAATTGGAGCAAATGCTACAATAGTCGCAGGAAATATAATTGGTTCATATTCCATGGTTGCTGCCGGTTCTGTAGTAACTCAAGATGTCACTCCATTCTCATTGGTTAGGGGTAATCCCGCTAGAATCGTTGGCTATGTCTGCAAAATGGGTCATAAAATGAAAAAAATAAATAAATTAGATGAACAGTTAAGATACTATTGTGATATCTGTAAAACAGAAATGGTGATAAATATGGATGTTCATAATTAAAAGTTGCGCGATAAGTAAAAGAAAAAATACTGATTGGAGGATTGTATGGGAATATATACAGCAATGCCTTATATTGATGATAAAATTTGTAATGATGTTGTATCAGTACTAAAATCAGGAATGCTTGTACAGGGTCCAAAAGTAAAGGAGCTGGAAGAAAAATTTAGTAAAAAGGTTAATGTTAAATATTGTGCTGCGGTTAATTCGGGAACTGCTGCTCTACATTCCGCTTTATTTTCAGCTGGTATTCAAATGGGAGATGAAGTAATTACAACTCCCTTTACCTTTGTAGCCACTGCAAATTCAATATTAATGGTTGGTGCTAAACCTGTATTTGTAGATATTGATGAAAAAACATTTAATATGGATCCAGATGAAGTTGAGAAAAAAATAACACCCAAAACGAAAGCAATTCTTCCTGTGCATCTCTATGGTTTAATGTCTGATATGGAAAAAATTATTGATATTGCGAAAAAGTATAACCTGATTGTAATTGAAGATGCCGCTCAAGCACATGATGCTGAAATTAAAGGTAAAAAAGCCGGTAGTATAGGAGATATTGGAGCTTTTAGTCTTTATGCCACAAAAAATATGATGTCTGCTGAAGGAGGATTAGTTACTTCAAATAAGGAAGATTTTATTGAAAAGGTTAAAAGTTTCCGACATCATGGTCAATCACTTAATGGGCGATATAATTATATTAGCTTTGGTTATAATTATCGAATGACTGACATTCTTGCTGTAATCGGTTTGAATCAACTTGAAAAACTGGAAGAATTTAATACAATAAGACGAAGAAATGCAAAACTTTATGATGGATATCTCAATGAAATTGAAGGAATAACTACGCCCTATGTCCCTCAAGGATATAAACATGTTTATCATCAATATACCATAAAAATTAATCATAAAATTTTTGGGCATTCTCGAGAAGAATTAATTAGCAAGTTAAATAGTAATGATATTTTCCCCGCTATTTTTTATCCCCAACCTTTGCACCTAATTTCAACATTTCGGAGGGATGGGTTTAAAGAGGGAGATTTTCCGATTGCTGAAAAAATTTCAAGTGAGGTTTTAAGTTTACCCGTGCATCCAGGAATAAAAGAAAATGATGTAGAAAAAGTTTATAAAGTGATTAAAAATTTGAAAGGAGAAACATAATATGATCTACCTTGCAAAACCTTATTTTGATGATAATGAAATCAATGCTGTAAAAGAAGTTTTCGATTCAGGCTGGGTAGCAGGACAGGGACCAAAAGGAGAGGAACTTTCTGAATACATAAAAAAAATTACCAATACCAAATTTGCCATTCCTGTAAATAACTGCACAGCAGGGCTTCATTTATCCTTACTATCAATAGGCATAAAACCAGGAGACGAAGTTTTAGTCTCTGACTATACTTTCCCGGCTACTGGACACTCGGTTATGTTTTGCGGAGCAAAGCCAAGATTTGTTGATGTAAATTTAAGAACCTATATCATTGAACCATCCTTAATCGAAGAAAAAATCAATGATAAAACAAAAGCTATTATTGTAGTTCACGAATTTGGTCAGATGGCGGACATGGATAAAATATTAGAAATTGCAGAAAAATATAATCTAAAAGTAATAGAAGATGCAGCCTGTGCAATGGGAGCAAAACAAACAGGTAAACCAGCGGGTTCGTTTGGAGATATTACTGCTTTTTCTTTTCATGCTCGTAAAAATGCAACTTCTGGGGAAGGTGGAATTGTGGTTACAAATAATGAGGGCTGTGCTGATATTATTAGCTCACTTTCCTGTTTTGGTACGGAATCCGCTTTTAAGCGTCAAAAAGATTTCAATATTCCTTCGTTTAAGGCGTTGGGTTACAATTATAAATTATCCGATATAAATGCAGCTATTGCCCTAGAACAATTGAAAAAATATCCTAAAGTTTTAGAGAAAAAAAGAAAACTTGTTAACCTTTACAATAAACTTTTAGAAAATAATAAATTTATAGCAACACCTATTGAGCAAAAATATAATTATCATGTATATCAAACCTATGCCATTGTTTTGGATAAAAAAATTAATAGAAACAAATTAATCGTATCATTACGAGATGATGGTATTCAAACCCAGATAGGAACTTACGCTTCTCATATTCAACCTGTTTATAACAGCAAAGATGTATGCCCAAATTCCTTATTTCTTTATAATCAATCTCTCGCCTTACCGCTATATTATGAATTAAAAGAAGAGGAAGTTACCTATGTTGTTGATAAACTGGAGTTTCGCATTAAAGAACAATTGGAGAATATAAATGGCAACCTTAAAAGATAAAAATGTAATGGTCACTGGTGGAGCAGGTTTTATTGGTAGTCACTTGTGTGATGCAATTACAAAAGAACCGATTGCTAAGTTAATTTCTGTAGATAATCTTTTTTTAGGAAAGAAAAGCAATATGAATGAAGCTAAAAAATATGATAATTTTGTATTTGAACAATTTGACATTACTAATTTTAATGAAACCCAGAATTTAATAGACAAATATGATATTGATGTAATTTTTCATTTAGCCGTAATACCCTTGGAGGTGTCAATTGAAAGACCAGTATGGTGTTTTGATCAAAATGTTCATATGACTCAGAGTATCCTTGAGGGTATGCGAAAATTAAATAAGCCAATTTCTTTAGTTGCCTACTCGTCTTCAGAAGCTTATGGTTCTGCTGTTTATACGCCGATGGACGAAAATCATCCTTTATTATCTCATACTCCTTATGCGGCAAGCAAAGCAGCATCAGATTTAATTGCATATTCTTATTATAAAACTTTTAATCTTGATGTCACAATTATTAGACCTTTTAATAATTATGGGCCAAGGCAAAATGAAGGTAGTTATGCAGGTGTAATTCCGCTTACTATAAAACGAATCCTTAATGGGGAAAAACCGATAATATATGGTGATGGTAAACAAACAAGAGATTTTATCTATGTTACAGATACAGCTAAGGCAACTATAGATGTCTATAAGAATGAAGAATTAAGAGGGGAAATTATAAATTTGGCATCAGGGGAGCAAATTAAAATCGAAAAAATTATTAAAACAATTTGCGATGAATTGGAATACACCGGAAATATTGAGTATAGGGAAAAGCGTCCTGGAGATGTTAGAGTACATGAAGGAAGTATTGAAAAAGCAAGACAAATGGTAGGTTTTAAACCTTCTATAAATTTTACAAGAGGCATTAAGCTAACTATAGATTGGTACAAGAAAAATAAATTATAAATAAATTGGAAGGTAAAATATGAAAATAGCAGTAATTGGCACGGGTTCAATGGGAAAGAACCATGTAAGAGTATTAAGGAATATTCCAGAAGTTAATGAAATAATAATTTCTGACATTAACCGAAAGATTTTAGAAGATACTTCAAAACGATTCGGAATAATAAAATCATATCAAAATCATCTTGAAATGTTAGAAAAAGAAAAACCGGATGGAGTGATTGTTGCAACTCCACCCAATAGTCATAAGAAAAATGTATTAGATGTAATTGATGCAGGAATAAATGTACTCGTAGAAAAACCTATAGCACACACAATTGGAGATGCAGAAGAAATGATAAAATTTGCAGAAAAAAAAGGTGTTATTTTTACGGTCGGTCATATTGAAAGATTCAATCCGGTTGTTACTAAAATTAAAGATTTTATTGATAACGATTTATTAAGTAATATTTATCTTATAAACACAAGAAGAGTAGGTCCCTTTCCCAAAAGATTATTGGGTAAAGTGGAAGGTGTTTTAATTGATCTTGCAGTTCATGACTTTGATATAATCAATTACCTGGGTGGAAAAATAAAAAATATACAATCACAAATAATAAGGAGAAGGAAGCAAGAAATTTATGTTAAGACATTACTTGACTTGGAAAATGATATAAAAGCTTCCTGTGAATTCAGCTGGATAACTCCAACGAGAGATAGAAATATTGAGGTTTATGGTGGCGCAGGTATGCTAAGAGGTGACTTTTATACACAAGATGTCTGGTTTTATGAAAATAGCGATTTTCAAAGTAATCCAAATTTTGGTGAAACATTTCTTGGGTCCGGTCTTATTAATACAGGAAAGGTTGTAAAATATCCGATATATAAACAAGAACCCTTACTTTTAGAATTAACAAATTTCATAAAATCAATACAAGGAAAAGATAAAATTTTAGTTAAACCAGAAGATGCATTAATTGTTTTGAAGAATGCATTGTCAATTTAGATTTAAGAAGCAGGTAATGATATGATAAACAAAGTCTTTTTTTTAGGCAGTAAACAGCTTGGTTTAATTTCAGCAAAGACCTTATATTTTTCTGCCACTAACAAACTATCTGGGATAATTACATTTGATGATTCAAAAGATGAAAGGAGTGCTTTAGGTAATTTTAAACAATTTTCACATGAGAAAAAAATACCTATTTACATATTAAAAAAACCATGCGAATTGTCAGATTTAATAAAAAAAGGAAAACCGGATTTGATAATTGTTGTCGGGTGGTATTGGATAATTAATGAGCGATTATTAGATAAAGTTCCAGATGGTATCATAGGAATACATGCTTCTCTACTTCCCAAATACAGAGGATTTGCTCCATTAGTCTGGGCAATTATAAATGGAGAAAAAAAGACAGGTATTTCATTGTTTTATTTTGATCGTGGTATAGATTCAGGCGATATTATTACACAAAAAGAATTTGATATTTTGGAAAATGATACCATCAAAGAAGTATTGAAGAAAACTGAGAACTCTATTGTTAATATTTTAAAGGAAAATTACTCTAAACTTCTTTCTGGTGAAGCACCAAGAACAAAACAAAATCATAAGAATGCAACATACTGTTCACAAAGAAAACCAGAAGATGGAAGAATTAATTGGGATTTCAGTAATAAAAGAATACATGATTTCATAAGAGCACAAGCACCTCCTTATCCAGGAGCATTTTCATATATAAAAGACAAAAAAATTATAATTACTAAATCAAGATTGTTACCGTATCCTTATTTTGGAATTCCCGGATTTGTTTCTCAAGTAAAATCTAAAAGTGTAATTGTATGCTGTGGAACTAATGCTATTGAAATTTTAGAAATTATAACTAGCGGAGGAAGCATACCAGTTACACCACCGAATCTTATAAAATATGGACAAAAATTTGTATAAAATAATAAATAACAATAGATTAAAAATGGGAAATTTAAAGTGATATATAATTTTAAAAATAGGTATTAGTTTAGAAAATTTAAAAAATATTCATCCTACCGAGAGCGTTTCAAAAATGGCGCAAATTGGTACAGAAATGTTATATTTCAAAACGTAACCATTGCATCAAATGTAAAAATAGACAATCATATTGTAATATTACCAAATTCAATTGTAAGTCATGATGATATTATTGGAGATTATACCTGTATTACAGGTGGGTTTGCATTTCCGGTGGGGTAACAATTGGAAAATCATGTTACTTGGGAACTAACTATTCAATAAAAGAGGATCTTGAAATTGGAAATTATTCAATAATTCTAACGGGATGTGTTGTTCTTAATAATGTTTCTGAAAATTTAGTTGTTGTGGGGAATCCAGCCAAGATTATTATGATTAATAAAAAATAGGATATGTATACTAATAAAAATGAATATTATTATAGATTATCAAATAGGTAATATCGGTTCAATAATTAATATGATTAAAAAAGTTGGATATGAAGCAGAATTATCTGATAATCAAAAAGAAATATTATCAGCAGAGAAATTGACTTTACTGGGAGTTGGAGCATTCGATGAAGGGATGGAAAAATTAAATGAATCTAGGTTGATTCCAATATTGATAGATAAAGTGATTAATCAAAAAACTTCAATATTGGGTATATATCTCGGAATGCAATTACTTACAGAAAAAAGTGAAGAAGGCAATCTACCCGGTTTAGGTTGGATAAAAAGAAAAACAAAAAATTAAATTTAAAGAGGAGGATAATTTAAGAGTTCTTCATATGGGAATGAAGAATAAATATGTATAGCAGGAATGAATATTTTACACTCGATTTTTACGATAAACTTATAAATATTGTTACAAAGAGTTTTTGTGTAAAAGATTATCAAAATCATAAAACTGGCTTAATACTAAGACACGATGTTGATCTTTCGATTGATTTGGCTTACATGTTTTCAAGAATAGAAAAGAAAAATTCGAAATTTTCAACATATTATATTTTAATGACATCTGATCTATATAATCCTTTTAGCAGTGGATCAAAAAAAATAATAAAAAGTATGCTGGATGAAGGTTTTGAGATTGGTTTACATTTTGATCCCATTGTATATGGCGATATTTCAGAAAAAGAATTAGAAGAAAAATTTCATAACGAGAAAGACATATTTGAATCTGTATTTAACTTTAAGATTCAATCTTATAGTTTACATAATCCTTATATTCACGGAAAATTCCCGAATTTTGAGGGAGTGATTAATGCTTATAATACGGATATTTTTTCAGATGAATGTTATATTTCTGATTCCTCGTTCTCATTTCGAGGCAAAGATCCAAAAGAATTTATAAAAAAATCTATAAATCAATTAATTCAATTTCTTGCTAATCCTGCTCACTATTTTTCACAAGGCGAAGTATCTTATGAAAAAGCAATGAACATTACTATTAATAATTATTGTAAGAAACTTGATAAAACTTTTCAGGTTAATCGAATATATGCAAAACAAAGAAGTCAATATCATATTAAAATAAATAAAGACTTATAATAATAAGAGAAGAATTAATAACATGGAAATAGATTTAAATTATAATACGAAATAGTGAGAATTGAAATGTACAATGAAATAAAAAGAAATAGAAAAAAATTTATATTTAACATTAAAAGTTTAAACGGTATAAAAATTTATAATAAAATATTTAAATATATTCAAATTAACGATGTTTCTACCATAAAAAATCCTAAAAATCATAGTTTAATTTTTACTAAAAATTGGTCTAAAGAAATTGAAAATATATTATTAAATATAAAAAATAGGTTAATTTTAATTAAATAACAGCTTTTTACCAGGCTTATTTTATACCGAGGAGGTTTGGGTTTGATCATCGCTATAATAATTTATCTGCTTTGATTAGGTCTGGTCAGCTTAGTAGGCGGGATGGACTTAAGCGACTTTATGAACCTCCAAAATCAGATCCAGAAATAGTTGAGCTCTTTGAGAAGCGTTTAGACTTATCTAATGAAAAATTTGTTGAATTGATGACTTTACCTAAAAAAAGTTATAGAGATTACAAAACATATAAACCCATCTTTGAAAGATGGCGTCCGTTTTTTTATTTAATGGCAAAAGCGGATTTAATTCCTTGGAGTTTTTATATTAAATATACTTCTAAAGATGAGATATAAGCTATTAAGTTTTATAATTATTACTCAAGGAGACAATTAATGTCTAAATACATATTACACTACGGGAACTTAGCGGGTTGGCCATATTATTATGCAATGTCGTTAAGAAAAATGGGCATAAATAGTATTAGTGTAAAACCTGTAAAAGAAGAAGGTGTAGGTTATCCTGGAGGTCTAGTTCTCCAAAATAGAAGGTTACCTTCAGATATAACTTTAACAAAAAGAGGCGAGCAATGGTTTCTAAAACGATTTAAGAGATATTCATTTTTTATTAAAACTTTATATTCTTCAAAACTTATACATTATCATGGGGGTACTATGATTAGGGGTGCATATGATGCTTTAATATTTGGTAAAATGAATATACCAATGATTATTAGTTGGGGAGGTGGTGATGCTCGAATAGTAGAAAAAGCTAGAAAAAATAATCCATATTTTTACAGGGAAAATAATTCTGAATGGGACAAAAAAGTAATCAATAGACTTGAAACAATATCAAAATATGTTAGATTCGTTGCCACTGACCCTGAAATGGCAGAATATAGCAAGCCCTATTTTGAAAAAGTATTTATTCTTAAACAGCCAATAGATTTAAATGAGGTGTATCTTTCAATACCGGATAAAAAAAATATCAAGCCAAGAATATTACATATTCCAACTCATCCAGAAGTAAAGGGGACAGAATATATAGAGAATGCAATTCAGAAATTGAAGTATGAGAATTTTTGCTTTGAATATAAGAAAATGAAACCAAATTTAACCCAAAAACAAGTGAGGAGAATTATTGGTACTTGTGATATTTATGTTGATCAATTAAGGTGCGGGTCTCATGGTGTAACTGCTGTGGAAGCAATGGCATCAGGTAAACCTACAATTACTTTTATTAGGGATGATTTAATTGATAAATATCCTAAAGACTTGCCAATAGTAAATGCAAATCCGGATACTATTTATGATAAATTAAAAATGTTGATTAAGGATGCTGAATTGAAACATGAGATTGGGATAAAAAGTAGAAAATATGTAGAAAAATATCATTCTTTAGAAGTTATAGGTCCGAAACTCTTAGAAATTTATATGGAGATAGGATTGAAATTATAATGTTTTTAAATATTATGTAATTTTTAGAGGTAAGTTTTCATAATAATCCAAGTGAAAGCGAAGAGACTAAATAAAATATGAAAAAACTTTTTAAGCATATGTCAATTTATGGTTTTGGTGGGATAATAACCAAGGCTATAAATTTTTTCTTATTACCGATATACACAAGAGTTCTGGTTCCAGCAGATTATGGTACACTCGAACTTGTTTATATGGTTGGAAGTATAATTGCTATATCATATGGCCTTATGATATCCAGTGGCTATGTAAGGGAATATTATGTGAATAAAGATGAAGAACATAGACAGATACTTTTAAGCTCAACATTTTGGTTTGCTTTTGTTAGCACAATGATAGTTTTATTACTAACATTTTTCCTTGCGAGTGAATTATCACAATTATTATTTAAATTTGAGCATGGGAATTTGTTTCTAAAACTAATTGCGATATCAATGGCAATACATGCTCATAGTATGATATTTTATAATTTATTAATGGTACAAGAGAAATCCAAAAAATACATATCAATACAGATTATTACTTTACTATTAACAATTGGATTAACTATTTATTTCATTGTGTTTTTAAGATGGGCAGTTAAAGGTGTATTGATAGCTCAAGTTATTGGTTATTCCATTGAATTTCTAATTCTCTCAATATTACTTATGCGCGTATCAATTAAAAAAATTTCATTATCAGCACTCAAAGAAATGCTAAAATACTCTATTCCTCTTATTCCATTACAATTAGCAGCTTTTGTTTTAAATCTTTCTGATCGTTTTTTTTTACAGAATTATCAGAATTTAAATGAAGTCGGGCTTTATTCTATGGGATATAGATTTGCATCATTGGTTCCATTGCTTGCTATTGTACCCCTAAGAGCCTATGGTCCTTATATATTTTCTTTAACAGATGACACAAAAAAATGTAAAAAAACAATTGCGGATTTTAGTAGATATTACGTAGCATATGTTTTAACTATAACTCTTGTAATTTCTATGTTTTCCAGAGAAATAATCATGGTAATGGTTGATAAAAATTATTATTCCGGGTGGACAGTAGTTTATCTTTTGAGCTTATCTTATGTATTTTATGGAACAAGTAATATTCTTTCAGTTGGTATTGATATTACTAAAAAAACTTGGTTGAAGGCGTTTTCTTGGATTATAGCTGCATTGGTTAATATAGGCTTGAATTTTTTATTAGTTCCATCTTACGGAATGATTGGTGCTTCGATTGCTACCAGCATTTCTTTTTTATTGGTAATTGTTTTGTATTTAATAGCTTTAAAATATATATATCCTATTGAATTACAGTATATGAAATTTATTGTAATTACTGTTTTTACTTCTTTAACTTACATTATTTCAATTTATTTGAATTTTACAATAATCCTTGCTATTATTTCAAAGGCTATTTTGTTACTTATATTTTTAACCATATTAATTGTTAGTGGTTATTTTAGTAAAATAGAATTGCAAAAAGGTAAAAGAGAAATTCTTAAGGTAAAAGAGAAATTCTTTTTGTTATTAAAATCTAATTTCCGGAAGTCTTAAACAGTTAAAATAGCCAGCATATTTAAGCTAAAAAATTATATAAACAAGATTAAATCTGTTAAGAAGAAATTAACTGTAAATAGATTGATTAGTGAAGAATTTATCTCAGTTGATATTGATAAAATTTGGCAAATATATATTAATAACTATTTTGATGAGTTATCATTTTTCTATATATCTAAACATAACATTTTCGGAACTTCAATTGATATAAACAATATCAATTGACACAAAAATTATGTTTCAGACTTTGAATATCCTTAAAACGATTTGATAATATAAAATATTACATTTAAGTAAAACTTATTTGCGATATTGGGGAATTTTTTGCTTAGATTAGGGAATTTCCCTTTAAATCTTTAGGGAATGTTGTTTGTGCTTCAGGAGTGATGGGAATTGTGGTATATTATATTGGGGGTAGTTTGACTTCATCAACGTTATTGAACTTAATATTAGGTATAATTGTTGGAGTGATAACTTATTCACTAATGCTTTTTTTGTTACGCGAATTTAAACCGAGTGAGATTCAGGCTTTGAAAGATTTAAAAAATCTATTTTTTATAAGAAAGAAATTATGAATTTAAAAACTATATTAGAAAAAAGTAAAAGGTATCCATCTGAAGTAATGGTAAAAAAAGTTGTTCATAAGGGTTTTACTTCAACTCAGGATTATTTAAGGTATATAAATGATGTTGTTTTTGGGACGAAATTACTAAATGAGGATTTATATAACAAAACTTTAACGAATAAGGTAGAAGAAACATACTTTGACCTTTCCTGGCAACCATTAGCAAGTAAGGGAATAAAGGATAAAACAATAGAAGTGGCGGATAAATCAAAAAATCATATCTTTAATCTCTTAGGTTCAGGGAATGTAAAGGTGGGCTATAGATTGAGTGCTAAAGGATTAGAGGGATATAGATATGAGATGAGGCTTTCCGAAAAAGGATATTTGTTAGGTAAAGAGAAAACCAAATCTGAAGTAGAGAAGGTTTTTCAAAGGTCTATAGAATATGAACCTAGAGATTGGCAAATGGATTTTAAATAATTCTTGTAAATTTGGAGTTAATTGGCGATGCACAATGGATGTTGCCATAAGAGTAACTAATTGGGTACTTGCCATTAATTTAATTAAAGATTACATAAATAATTTGCCGCATGAAGGGAAAGAATATTTTTATAAGATATTATATAAAAGTCTTTATCAACATGGTGATTATGTAATTCACAATTTAGAATGGTCAGAAGATTTAACTAGTAATCATTATTTATCTGATATTGCCGATCTTTTAGTATTAGCTGTATTTACTGAAAATGTTTTTAAAGAAGCAGGAAAATGGAAAGAATTTGCTATAAAAGAACTTAAAAAAGAAATGTTTAAGCAAGTTTATCCTGATGGAACAGATTTTGAAGCATCTACCTGCTATCATAGACTTGTACTGGAATTGTTTTTTTATTCTACATTCTTTGCAGTTCAAAATGTAAAATATAAAATAGAGAATGAGAAGAAAAATTTATTGTCTTCGGCGGATGATTATAAAACTATTGCTGAAAAAATTTTTGGGGAAGACTATGTTGACAGACTTTATAAAATGTTTGACGCTATATTGTATTTGTTAAAGCCCAATGGTAGGATGCCTCAGATTGGTGATAATGATAATGGACAATTTATAAAACTTTATCCAAGAGAAGTTCTGGATATGAGATATTTACTTGCCCTGGGAGCTGTATTTTTTAAAGAACCAAAATGGAAAATAAAAGAATTTTTTGAATCTGATGAAGATATTGCGGAAATTATGATTTTATATGGGAAAAAGGGAGTGGAAATTTGGAATTCTTTAGAATGGATTTCCCTTAAAAATATAAATTCAAAAGCTTTTACTGACAGTGGCTGGTATGTGATGAGAAACAATAAGGATTATTGTATAATATCTTGTGGACCAAATGGTCAAAATGGAAAGGGAGGCCATGCTCACAATGATAAACTTTCTTTTGAATTATGTATTGACGGAGAGGATATTATTGTTGATCCAGGCACTTATGTTTACACTCCATTGCCTGAATGGCGAAACAAATTCCGCAGCACAGTATATCATAATACTCTGATAATTGATGAGAAAGAGCAAAATAAATTTACTGAAAATAATTTATTTTTTACGGAAAATGATAGTATTATTGAAATTAATAAATGGAAGACCCTCGAAGAATATGATATTTTAGAAGTTGTATGTAGTAAGCAGAAAAAGATAAAAGATTCGATTATTCATTGCCGGCGATTTATTTTTAATAAAAGGGAAAGGCAACTGGGCATAATTGATACATTTAAAGGAGAGGGAGAACATAGGTTAGAATGGGGTTTTATTTTATCACCTGATTTTAAAAAAGATTTGAAAGTTCAATCTAAATCTTCTAAATTTAAACAGATTCATTGGCAAAAGAAATCTTCTTTTTATTCTCCCGAATATGGAGTAATAGATAAAACTAATAAGCTTACCACAGCTATAAGAGCAAGAATGCCCTTAGAGATAAAACATTGTTTAAATTTAAAAGAAATAAATAAAGCAATAAGATTGCGTGAAAAATATTCCAAAAATATTACAAGAGAGATCTGATTTTAATTATAATTGCAAATTATTGTATCTGATAGTGTCAATTGATTATAGTAGTAGATTAGACTTTTTAAAGTATTTATTATTTAAAGGATTTGTTATGGAAAAAATCTTAGATAGTGAGAAAATTGTTTTTAATTCGTTAAATGAAAATAATAAAGTAAGAATTACCAGCGTAGCTATACTTGCTTTTAGTGTGCTATTAATCGCTAATGCATTAGCAGCTTATTGCATTATTAATATTCCCTTAGAATGGTTATCGCAAGTAGGATTTATTGTTGTTATTATTTTTTTATTTATTAATAGGAATCTTTATTTTGTACTAGGAAGTAAAATATTATTTTCTTTATTTTTTTGGGCAATAATAGTTACATCTGTTAATATTTTTTTCAAAGATTATAATAGTTTGATGCCTAGTTTATCGACCACATCTTATCCTCTTTTTGTTTGTTTAAGATTTATTAAATTATTATCCTTTATTGCCGCAATTTATTTGACTTATTGGCTATTAGTAAAGGGGGAAAGGCATTCTGTTATAAAATGGACAGTTGTTATAGGGACAGTGGTTTCTATTATCGCAATTTATTATTATTTTGTACGGACTTATGGACTTCCTGCCTTACTTCCAAATAGACTTTCCACAGGTGGGAGAATCCCAACAGAATTTGGAACATATACCTATGTTTTCCATCGTGCGGCAGGGACTTTTCGTGAACCCAGTCATTTAGCAGAATGGTTAGTTATGCCCTTTTTTTTAAGCTTTATTTATTGCAAGAAAAAGTTTAACATTTATGCAGTTATAATAGGTACAACTATTTTACTTACCGGAAGTATGACCGGAATTGTTGGAGGGATTATCGGGTTTATTGCCGCGATTATTATTAATAACGTTTTTAAACTTAATAATTTGAAAATATTTATTCGCGTAATAGTGTTAATTCTGATTGTGTTGATTATTTTTAATGTGTTAGTGATTTCATATACCGCAGAAAAAATAAATATATTTAAGATAATAAATAATCGACTAAGCCCGATTTTATTTAAAGGAGAGATGCTGCAATCAAATCGAGAATATGTTTACAAGTACATTTCAAATAATCCACCTTCGTTATTGTTTGGGTCTGGTCTGGGGAATGCCAATATACTTTTTAGTAAATATTTAAATAGTAATTTAATAAGTAGCTTTCTTAGTTTATATTTAAATTATTTATATTCGACTGGTGTTTTAGGACTAATTTTTTTATGTATTTTTTTATTCAATCCAGTTGTAAAAGTAATGTTAAGTAAAAAAATTCGGCAAGATAGCCAAATTATATTTATAAATGCTCCCTATATTTCATATTTAGTAATGTTTACGGTTAGTTCCGAGGAATTTATTATAATGTTTGCAATTATTTATGCATTAATGGTTTACGAAATTCGTAAATACAAAAAAAATTAATAGGAGTTTTTATACGTGAAAATTTTAATAATCAGTTATTATTATACCCCTGCAATTTCACCTAGAGCTTTTCGCTGGACAAGTATTGCTGAATATTGGGCCAAACAAGGAGAACAAGTTACTGTAATTTGTTCTTGTGATTCTAATCTAAAAAGAAATGAAATAGTGAATGGTGTACACATACATCGTACAGGAAATACTATTATTAAGACACTTCGGAAGCAATTTATAAATGATAACTCAATAAAAAATAAAAAATTAAATAAACAAGGGAGATCAAAAAATAGGTTGCCATTATTTTTGAAGTGGATTTATGATCATACGTGGAAAAAAGTATATTGGCCTGATTTCGCCTGTTTATGGTATTTCTCTGCACTTAAAAAAGCAAAATATTTATTTAAGACATATAAATATGACATATTAATTAGTGTATCCGTTCCTTTTACGTGTAATATGGTAGGATTAAATTTGAAAAAAAGTTTCCCGCAAGCATGTTGGATTATGGATGTAGGTGATCCTTTTTGTGTTTTGGATACAATTATGATAAATAACAAAAATAATAATAAAATATATAAAAAAATTAATTATTTTATCGAAAAGAAAATAGTTAATTATGCAAATGCTATTTCAGTCACTAATAAGATTTTTTTTAAGAAATATATTGATTTGTTTCCTGTGAGTGCTAAAAAAATATATATTATACCTCCTTTAATTTCTTTGAATAATAATGATAAAAATAAGAGCCGTATTTTTCTAAGTAAAGATAAAATTAAGTTTGTATTTATAGGCAGCCTATATAAAAAAACACGAAATCCCAAATTTTTATTAAAATTATTTAGTGAATTATTGCAAACTCATCTATCAGATAGGTTAGAATTACATTTTTTTGGTAATATCAGTGATTGTTATAATTTTTTTAAACCCTATACATCTTTACTTGATAATAAAATATTTCTTCATGGTTTAGTAAACCATAATACTGCACAGCAGATTATGATAGAGGCTAATTTTCTTGTAAATATTGGAAATAGCAAATCTTATTTATTGCCAAGTAAATTGGTAGAGTATACTAGTACTGGAAAACCGATATTAAATCTTATAAAGAATGATTCGGATTCTACTGTCAGTTTTTTAAATAAATATTCGGCTTCATTATCTTTATTAGAAGATATGACTGTTTTAAATTCGAATTATTTACAAAAATTAATCGAATTTATTGAAAATCCGCCTAAAATTAAACCATCAATTTTAAATAAAATGCTTATTAATTTTCAGATAGAAGAAATTGCAAGCACTTATAAAAAATTATTTAAGTAAAAATATTTTTATTTTAATACTTTTAGATATAGAAAATTTACTTACTATTACTAAATAAGTTTATTTGGTGAGCTGTAATTTATTTAATTTTTCTCACAAGAAACCAAAAAATGAAAATTATAATAAAGATAAGAAATTTTACTTTTTCAATGCTTAAAAACATTATTTAACTTATAAGGTTAAAGCTTTACAGGATAAACGAATATTTAAAAATTTTAAAGATATTTCGTTTATATATGATCTTGTAATGAATTAAACACCGTATTTTATAATATTATATATAAAAGAATTTTTTAACTTAGTAATTTTTTTTATTGAATTAGAGGATATTTTATGGAATGTAAAATAAATAGATTTAAATATATTTGCAAAAAAAGTTCGGAAATTAATAAAGAAGAGATTGAGAATTACATCATAACTTTTAATAAAATATTCAATTTAAATTATAATAGCAATTGGTATATTTGGAAATATACAAATAATATTTATGGAGATTCGTATATTGTAATGGTTTATAATAATAAAGAGAAGGTAGTTGCAATAAGAAGCTTTTGGAGAAATGATATTAATGATAAAATAAAATCATTTCAACCTGTCGATACAGGAGTGTTAAAAGAATATAGGAGAAAAGGCATCTTTATTCAAATGAATAAAATTGTACTCCAAAATATAAAAAATGAGTTGATATACAATTTTCCAAATCAAAACTCTTTACCAGGGTATTTGAAATTAGGATGGAAATTAAGATGTAAATACAATTTACACATAGTATTTGATTTATTAAAAATATTAAATTCAGGTTATTTAAAAAAAATTGATAATGGCTATCTTATATGGAGATTCGGGAATAATCCAATAAAAAAATATTATTATATTGATAAAAAAGATGTATTTTTTTTGCTAAGCCGTAGAAAAGGCAATATTTATTATGTTTTAGGAATATTTGATAGACAGTATAAAAAACATTTTAAAAAAGCAATTTTTCCAATTATTTTATATTATTCTACTTTGAAAAGTAAATTAACTTTTTTAAATAATAAAAGTAATTTGGTAATTAAAAATGCTAGAAACAATGCAAATATAAATATTCCTATTTTTCGAGGAGATGTTATTTAGTTAATATGACTATATTTGAATATTTATATTTAGAGTAGCAAGTAAACAAATGAAAAGTAAAAAAATTTTGATGATTTCAGAAATGATGAATATATTTCGTTTAGTAAATATGTTATTATATTTTCAAAAACTAAAATATAAAAATAAATATATACGAGCAATTAATTATCATGGAACACCTAAAAAATATCAATATAACTTTGAAAAACAACTTATTTTCTTCAAACAAAATTATGCTACGGTAAACTTGATAGATCTTGAAAATTTATTAAATGGAAAATGGGAAAAAGAAAAGCCGGGACTAATAATTTCCTTTGATGATGGATTAAAATCTAATTATACAATTGCAGCTCCACTTCTTGAGAAATATGGATTTACAGGTTGGTTTTTTATACCGGTAGGGTTAATTGGAACAGGAAGGTGTAAAGATTTTCATCATACAGGCAATAAAGATTGTAGTTATATGTCATGGAGGGAAATATTTAAACTCAGCCAGAGCCATATTATTGGCTGTCATACACTTACACATTACAGGTTATCAAATCCAATTTCAGATGAGAAGCTTGAGCAGGAAATTGTGGAATCGAAAAAAATATTAGAAGATAAATTGAATAGTAAAAACAATATCTTTTGTTGGGTTGGCGGAGAGGAAGAGACATATACTGCAAAAGCGGCAAAATATATTTATGAAGCTGGCTATAAATATTCTTTTATGACAAACAATAAACTGATATTTCCTGGTACAAATAGATTTCAGCTTCAAAGAACAAATATAGAAGCAGATTGGCTTTTATCTTTAGTAAAGTTTTATCTTTCAGGATTTATGGATATAATTTATACAAGGAAAAGGAATAGGATAAATAAGATAACCGGGTAATTATTTCAATAAAATTTTTCCATTTAGTTCTATTAACGATTCTTTAGAGTACCTTTTTAGAAGATGGGTCATTGATTAAATAATAAATTTAAAAGAATGGATGAAATAATAAAATGAAAATTGCGATTATTAATCTAACTGCCGGCGGAATGAGTGGAGGCTATCAGAAATATTTAGAGAATGTTCTTCCGAGGATGGCCGTAAACGATAACATAGAAGAAATTCTTTGTGCCACTCCTTCGACAGTAGATATTCAAAGTTGGTTTAGTTTTCTACCCAAAGTTAATTTTATAACTTGTAAGCCTTTTAATTTTATTTATTATTCACCAGAGCACGAATTAAAAAAAGCATTAGAAATGTTTTCTCCTGATGTAATATTTATACCAGTTGAGCGATACTTCAAGTTTGATAAGGTTCCTATAGTAAACATGATTCAAAATATGGAACCATTTGCAGAAAGTATTGATGGGAATTCTTTTACGAATAAATGTAGATTATATATTCAGCGTCTTGTGGCGAAAAGAGCAATGAAAAAATCAGATAGAGTAATTGCTATTTCAAAATATGTCAGAAAATTTTTATCAAATACGTGGGGTATTTCAGAGGGGAAAATTGGTTTGGTTTATCATGGAATAGAATTACCTCAACTCAAAGAATATATTCGCCCAAAAAATATCCCCAAAGATTGGGAAGGAAATTTTTTATTTACCGCTGGTTCTATTCGCCCAGCAAGAGGATTGGAAGATATTATTGGGGCAATAAAACATTTAGTATTAGAAGAAGAGAACATTAAGGGATTAGTGATTGCAGGACAAGTCGAATCAAGAATGGTTTCTTATCGAAAAAAATTGGAAGAGTGGATTAAGATGAATAATTTATCATCATATATATATTGGGCGGACAAATTAAGCGAGAAAGAAATGAATTGGTGTTATAGAAATTGCAAAATATTTGTGATGACAAGTAGGGTAGAGTCTTTTGGCATGATAGCCGGAGAGGCTATGACACACGGCTGTGTTTGTATATCTTCAGATAGTCCTTGTTTACCGGAGATTTTTGGGAATGCAGCGGTTTTTTATCCGCACAATAAAGTAGAGCTTTTAGCAGAAACTGTTAAATTTGTGAGTGAATGGGATAATCATCGTTGCAGAGAAGCTTCAAAAAAGGTAAGAAAACGTGCTGCAGAATTTTCCTGGGATATAACTGTGGAAAGATTATTAACGGAGTTTAAAAAAGCGATAGAGAGCTTTAACTAAAATAAGTATAATTTTTAACTATAAGTGTTGTGAGGTTATAAAATAATGAAGCCAATTGTTTTTGTCGAAGAAATTACACGAAATTCTAAAGATTTAGAAAAACAATTTTTACGGTCATTTAATTCACTTCCAATTATTGATGAATTTAATAAAGCGAACGCTATTTTTATAAAACCCAATCTGACTTATCCTAAATTTAAAAAAGGGGTTACTACGCGGATAGAATTTATAGAAAGTCTTGTTGCAGCTTTAAGACAAATTAATAATTCCACAAAAATATATATTGGCGAGGGCGAAGGTGGTTATAACAGTTTTTCGATGACTGAAGCTCTGCAATCTATGGGATTTTACGAGCTTGAAAAAAAATATCAAAATGTAAAAGTAGTAAATATTTCTCAGATTCCTTCTAAAGCTGTAGAGTTAAAAATTGAAGGGAAGCCGTATTTGATTAATTTACCGGTGTTGTTTTTTGATGAAATAGATTTTTCCATTACTTGTCCTGTTCCAAAAGTTCATTGCATGACTAAAATTAGTCTATCTTTTAAAAATCAGTGGGGTTGTTTGCCGGATACTATGAGGATGAAAAATCATTATGTATTTGACAAGATAATAAGTCAGGTATGTAATCATTTAAAATTTAAGTATGCTTTTTTAGATGGAAAATATGGATTAGATACAAATGGTCCTATGGTAGGACGTGCGATAGAGGTTAATTGGTTTGTAGCCTCAAATTCTCTTGGGGCTTTTGATGTTGTTGTGTCTGAGATGATGGGATTTAATTGGAGAGATATAGGACATCTGAGGGAGGCGGCTAATCTTGGTTTTATTCCCGATCGAAAAGAAATTAAGATTATGGGTGATTTGGAGCCATTGAAAAGAGATTTTTCATTAAAACGGAATTTTTGGAATTACCCTGCACTATTGGCTTTTAATTCTAAACAGTTAACCCATTTTTTTTATTTTTCTAGTTATGCTAAGATATTACATGATATTATGTATTTATTTCGAAAGCGACCTTTAGATTAATTCAAAAATAATATGAAGAAATTGTATGATATTATATCAAGGACGAGAGGAGTTGAGAAATGAAACAACTTATTCAGAATTATAAAACCGGGGAGTTAAAATTAACTGAAGTCCCGGTTCCCATTGTAAAACCAGGAGGGGTTTTAGTTAGGAATATCAATTCCCTGGTAAGTGTTGGTACTGAAAAGTTAATGATTGATTTAGCTAAAAAGAGCCTTTTAGGAAAAGCTAAGGCAAGGCCAGATTTGGTTAAGCAGGTGATAAATAAAGTAAAGACCGATGGTTTAATGGAAGCTTATAAGGCTTCAATGAGCCGTTTAGATAATCCTGTCTCACTGGGTTATAGTTGCGCTGGGAAGGTAATGGAGATAGGAGACGGAGTAGATGATTTTAGAGTAGGAGATAGGGTAGCTTGTTTTGGTAGTGGATATGCCTCGCATAGTGAAGTGGTTTTTATACCTAAAAATCTCTGTGTAAAAATTCCTGAAAATGTGGATTTTGAAAGTGCAGCTTTCGTTGGTTTGGGTGCAGTAGCTTTACATGGTGTGCGAATGGCAGAAGTAAGGTTAGGGGATAATATAGTAATTATTGGTTTGGGATTATTAGGTTTAATAGCAGTTCAATTAGTTAAGGCTTCAGGTGGTAATGTTTTGGGAGTAGATATAGATAAAGAAAAAGTATCTTTAGCATTAAAGTTGGGAGCAGATGAAGGAGTAGTGTTAGGTAGAGAAAATGTTATATCTAAAGTGGAAAAATTTTCAAAAGGGTATGGTGCAGATGCGGTGATTATATTGGCAAGCACTAATAGTAATCAACCGATTGAGTTAGCGGCAGAGATTGCCCGGGAAAGAGCTAAGATTGTAGTTCCGGGAATGGTTAAATTAGACCTGCCGCGAAAAATGTTTTATGAAAAAGAACTTCAGTTCGTAATATCCAGGTCAACCGGACCGGGAATATATGATTATATGTATGAAGAAAAAGGGGTTGATTATCCGATTTCTTATGTGCGGTGGACAGAAAAGAGAAATATGCTGGAGTTTCTTGAACTTATAGGGAAAGCTAAAGTGAGACTAAATGATTTTATTACCCATCGCTACAATATTGAAGAGGCAGAGAAAGTTTATCAGATGATTATCGGTAAGAGTTTAGAGAAATATATTGGTGTACTACTAAGTTATAATGAAGATAAGAATCTAAGTGAAAAAATTGATTTAAAGAAGGATGTTTCAGTTGAGACGGGTGGGGTCGCGGAGAAGAGCAAAATTAATATTGGAATGATTGGAGCCGGGCTTTTTGCCAAGACTACACTTTTACCTTTGTTTAAAAAATATCCTTTTGTCAATCTTTGTGGTATTGCTACAGCTAGTGGGAGCAGCGGAAGGCATGCAGGGGATAAGTTTGGCTTTGATTATTGTACCAGTAAGTATGAAAATTTATTGGATGATGAAAAAATTGATTGTATAATAATTTCCACCAGGCATAATCTGCATGCAAAATTAGTGGCTGATTCACTTAAAAAGGGGAAAGATTTATTTGTAGAAAAACCCCTGGCTTTAACTTATGATGGATTGAAAGAAATTATTAAGGTATGGAAGGGAAATAAAGGAAGATTAATGGTTGGATTTAATAGACGTTTCTCTCCCTTTAGTATAAAAGCAAAAGAGTGGTTAGGAGAGGATTGTGACCCAATGGTTATCAATTACAGAGTTAATGCCGGGTTTGTACCTAAAGATAGTTGGGTTCAAGAATTGGGAGAAGGGGGAGGACGAATTATTGGAGAAGTATGCCATTTTATAGATTTAATTCAGTATTTTACCGATTCCCTTCCAGTTAGAGTATTTGCAGAGACCATTTCCGGGGAGAAAAGTAAATATTTAAACCAAGACAATTTAGTGATTAGTTTAAAGATGAAAAATGGTTCGGTAGCCTCAATTACTTACGTGGCTAGCGGAGATAAATCTTTCCCCAGAGAAAGAATAGAAATATTTGGGGGAGGGAAAGTATGCGTTATCGCCGATTTTAAATTGATGACTTTTATTTGTAGCGGAAAGAAAAAAGGTATGAAAAAGTTTGGGATAGATAGAGGGTATTACAACGAATTCGAGGTGTTCTTCTCTGCAGTAAAAGATGATAATCCGATACCAGTAGATTTTGAGGAATATGTTTTTACTACTTTAGCCACTTTCGGTATTATGGAGTCGATTAGAGCCGGAGTGCCTGTCAATATAGATAACAAAATATTAAAGTTATAAAATAAAAATTATTATGGATTCCTACTTTCGCAGGAATGACAAAATAAGAAAGAAAATATTTTAATGAATATATTAATTCTAACAGAAGCTTTTCCACCTGAAATAAGATCTGCTTCTCATCTTTTGTATGAGTTGGCAGAAAGTTTAGTAGAAAAAGGATTTAAAGTTACCATAGTAACAAGATTTCCAAAAGATTATATTGATAAAATAAATAAAAAATATAACGGCAAATTATTTTTTCGTGAAAAGATGGGTGGAATAAATGTGATAAGATTAAATAGTTTTTCTTTTCTTCGTCATATTCCTTTAATAAGGGGTTTAAGTCAATTTATTCTGTCCGGGTTGCTTGTAATAGGAGGAATTATTTCTGGTAGGCAGGATATTATTTTGGCTTATTCTCCTCCATTGCCTTTGGGGATTTCCGCCTACTTATTAGGTAAAATTAAGAGAGCTCCTTTTGTCTTTAATGTTCAAGATATATTTCCTCAAAGTGTAATTGATTTGGGTTTATTGAAGAGTAAAGTTTTGATTAAAATATCTGAGGCGATAGAAAAGTTTATATATAAGAAAGCCTGTTATATTACCGTACATTCTGAAGGGAATAGAGAAAATATAATTTCTAAAAATATTAATCCGGAAAAAGTTATAATAATACATAATTGGGTTGATATTGATCTAATAAAACCTGTTAAAAACCAAGATAATGATTTTAGGAGAAAAAATAATTTAAACAGCAAATTTGTGGTGTCGTTTGCGGGTGTAATGGGGTTTGCACAGGGTTTAGATATTGTTATAAATTGTGCGGAATTATTGAAATTATATAAAGATATACTATTTTTATTAGTAGGAGATGGGGTTAAAAAGGATGGATTGATAAAGAAAGCAGAAGATATGCAACTTAACAATATTAAATTTCTACCCCCTCAACCTAGAGAAATATATCCATTTATTTTATACGCATCTGATATTTGTTTGGTTACTTTAGATAAGAGCGTAAAAACGCCTGTAGTCCCGGCTAAACTTTTAAATATTATAGCTAGTGGTCGTCCTGTGGTAGCCAGTATGAATTTAAAAGGTGATGCGCCAAAGATTATTAGGGACGCTAACTGTGGCTATTGTGTTGAAGCCTGTGATGCAGATGGTTTTTCTAAAGCAATTTTAAAATTATACAATAACCCCAAATTAAGAGATGAGTTCGGGATGAATGGAAGAAAATGTGTAGTGGAGCATTTTTCGAGAAAAGTATGTATAGAGAAGTATGAGAGGTTATTTTTAAGGGCTTGTGAGAGTAGAGATAGATAATGATATAATATAAGTTATAGTTTTAAGAGATGGAGATTAGAGTAGAACATAATTTTCAAAAATCTAAATACTGAGGAGGAGTTCAAATTCATGGAAAAATATTTAGAACACTATAATGGCAAGAAAATTCTTATAACTGGTGGGGCAGGTGCAATTGGAAGTAGGCTGGTAAGGAAATTATTAGAATTAGATGTTTTTATCATTGTATTAGATAATTTAAGTTCAGGTTATACTTGGAATCTTCCCCAAAATGATAATATACTATTTGTAGAAGGTGATACATCCAATGATATAGACTTAAAAAGGGTATTTAACGAAAAACCGGAAATTATATTTCATCTGGCTGCATTTTTTGCAAATCAGAATTCTGTTGACTATCCCGAGAAAGATTTAAAAACAAATGGACTTGGTACCTTAAAGCTTATGGAATATGCTGTCTTATATAATAAGATCGAAAGATTTGTATATGCTTCTTCAGGATGTTCAATATACCCGAGTGATGCCCCAATGCCTTACAAAGAAGAATTAACAACCATGTACTTAAGCTCACCGTATCAGGTTACAAAGATGCTTGGAGAATTGTATGGAAATTATTTTTATAAGCAATATAGATTACCATTTGTTAAAGCCAGGTTTTTTAATTCTTATGGACCTGGAGAAGTACCAGGACAATATAGAAATGTAATTCCAAATTTTATTTATTGGGCCATGAAGGGGCAAAAATTACCTATTACCGGTACAGGAGAGGAGACAAGAGACTTTATTTATGCAGATGATATAGTCGATGGTCTGCTAAGATTGGGTTATTATGAAGTGGCAATAGGAGATGCCTTTAATTTGGCGGTGGGAAGAGAGATAAAAATAAAATATTTAGCGGAAACTATTAACAAATTGGTAGGAAATGATAGTGGAGTTAAATATTTATCGAGAAGAAAGTGGGATGCTAAACCACGTATTTTAGCTTGCAATACGAAAGCAAAAGAGGTGCTAGGCTTTAATCCTGATCCTGATTTTGAGAAAGGGCTAAAGGTGGCAATAAAGTGGTTTAAAGAGAATTGGAATAATATTGAGAGCGCTGCTAGTTTTGGTCCAGGAGTATCTTCGGCAGTAAGAAATAAATGATTATTGAGAAGCTGGGGAAAATACCTATAAAACTGGGGTAATGTTTAAATGAAAAAAATTGTTATAACCGGAGTTAATGGGATTATTGGTTCTGAATTGAGAAGGCGATTTATTGATAAGGGTTATTATATTATCGGAATTGATAGGACAGAACCTAAAGAAAAAGAAGAAAATGGCGAGCGCGGGCAGTTTAAGTATGCAAAGTTAGATATTACCGATAAAGATAAAGTGAAGCAATTTTTTTCAGGTTTAAGTTTTGATTATCTAATCCATTGTGCGGCATTGGTGCATAAAAATTCCCCAGATTTATCTTTTAGTAATTTTATGAAGATTAATTTTGAAGGTACTAAAAATATTTTTGATTCTGTTGTTGAAAATAAAAGTAATTCCGGATTTAAGGGAGCAATATTTTTTAGTACCATAGAAGTATGTGGAGGGGAAGGAAGAGACGGGGTTATATCTGAAGACGATGAATGCAAGCCAATTACTTTTTATGGTCAAAGTAAATTGGCTGCTGAGAAATATTTAGTGAAATTGAATAAGAAATATAAATTACCGATTACTATTTTACGGCTTACTCCGGTTTACAGTAAAGATTTTTTGAGAAATGTGAAGAGAAGAGTATTAGTAGCGGCGGAAAGGTTTTTCTATAGAGTGGGGGATGGGGAGCAGAAAATATCTTTATGTTCGA